>Ga0172372_10005234_pt1 | contig 18114 bp, 15 predicted proteins | sample LakKiv5m_2_FD_114544 | JGI IMG/M metagenome (GOLD analysis project Ga0172372, IMG submission 114544) | Freshwater microbial communities from Kabuno Bay, South-Kivu, Congo - kab_092012_9.5m | ecosystem: Environmental > Aquatic > Freshwater > Lake | place: Democratic Republic of the Congo...
AACGAGTACCGGAACCCCAAAATGAAAAGACGTGGCTGTGACACCTGATTGCGTGGCAGATTTGTAAGGCAGGACACATAGATCTGAAGCGGAAAAATAGTTACTTACCTCGCTATCCGGAATAAAATGGTCTGCAAGATGAATCCTTTGAACGATATCCGCGTCTTTTAACCAAAGGTCATACTTCGCTTTCCCTCCATAAAATTCACCTGCAATGATCAAATGAAAAGACGAATCCAGCTTTTTAAAGGACGCCAGTAAAACATCCAGTCCTTTGTAATCTCGAATCAGACCAAAAAATAGCAACACCTTGCATCAACTGGAATTTGCAACTTTTTTCGGGACTCACTTTTGGGTGTTGTGGGCGAAAAATGATCATACCAGGGATGATAAAGCATCTTTATTTTAGCTTCCTTCTTGATCGAAAGAACTTCTGTTTTTACCTTTTCAGAAAGGACTACAACTCCATCAAATCTTTTAAGCACAAGCCGATTAAACCACGTATCAAAGAATTTCGGTTCGTGTGGCTGAAGATTATGAATCAATAGGATTCTTTTGCTTTTACCTTTCAAACTTCTCGAAAATACGGCAAGAAAAGGAGCGAAAATGGTCATCCAGTAATTGGCTATGAATACATCCGGCTGACTCTTGCTAATTCTTTTGGCACCTAAAAAATAACTGAACGGATTAAACGTGCTGACAATTCTTTTAGCCCGATGCTCCCACCGCACGTTTGACTCCTGAACATATTGACTTGTCCCAGGGAACAGCCAGTTTGGATATTGTTTTTTAAAGGTAAAAACGTCAACCTCATGTTGCTTGTCGAGTTCCTCCACCAAACGCTCGTTGAATTGAGCAATTCCACCTCTGAACGGATAGAATGCTGAAAAAAGAGAGATTTTCATCTGGCTGGAAATTCGATATTTAGGAATTTACTGCACTCCAAAACCAATACATGTGTAAAAAAGTTCAGTTCCTGATTTCACATTCATCGTGTCAAATCCAGCGATTTTCAGATCCTTGTAATATTTAGAAATTAGCCCGACTTTCTTGGAATACACGTCATATTTTCTTCTGTAATCGATCAATGAGAAGAAATTTTCCTGTTCCACGACAAGCGTACTGTCAAAATGCATTGTTCCAATTACTGAAGGCTTATGAATGTCACGATAATAGGCCGTGAGTTCGTCATAACTATTGAACGCATTTGGATTCCATTCTTTCGTATCGGTAGGTGCAAAAACCAATTTGATCATGCGTTGATTTTCCTCAACAAGTTCAGCTCTGTTGTTTTCAATGATCGCTGTCCAGATATCCGTTTGCACCCATGATTGCGAGGCGTTAGCTCTTTTGAAACGCACGAACTCTCTTGCTACCCTACCTTCATTGTCAATGATCGTATCTCCGATCCAAGTTCGCAATTGATAGCGCAGCGTATCGTGCTGAATCGCCTGGGCAACATCATGCTTGATCTCAACGACGTCGTAATCGACATATCTTCCGGGGATCAAACCAAAATACCCAAAATGAAGGTCATAGTTGACCTGATCCTTTTTACAGGAATAGCCTCCGATGACAAGGATGGCCAAAACTGAAAGCAATTTGTAATGTCTGAACATCAAACCGAAGGTACGATTTTTTATCAATTTTTCGGTTGTGAGGAATTATGTTTGATCTGGTTTAAACGAGTCTCAAGTTCCTTTCCCTGAATATGCCGTCCGTCCAGGTAGTATTGTTTTCCGACTACTTTGCCCGATTCATCAAAAGCCATACACCAGCCATGTTTCAAACCATTTCGAAACGTTTCTTCAGTCATTTTAAATCCTCCTACATCGTATGACACCCATAATCCGGATTTGCGATCCATCACGTAAGCACCTTTCACTTTGGGAGAACCTCCTTCGAAATATTCCACATATTCCCCATCCATTTTACCTTCCTTGTAATAAGAAACTGACATTACCCGTTGAGACTTATCATCCAGATCCTCAGGCACATAAAAGACAGTTTTTTTGCCTTCGAGCAAATCGTTCTTATAGGTTTCTTTATTGCTTAACCTGCCGGAAGGCCCAAAATTCATCCAGACGGAGTCCTTTTTCAAATCTTTGTAGATTCCTTTACTCATCACTAATCCATTTTCATGGTAATAGATGGCTTCCGAGCGATTTGTACCGTCAATGTGCTTTACAATCGCTTTCAGTTTCGAAGACTGGTAATAATATGTAAAAACACCAACAGGCTTATCGTTTTTGAACTGCCCTTTATATTGATAAACTTTCGTTCCAGGATATATTTTAGCCCATGGACCTTGTTTTAGACCATTGGCATCCGTAACATTTTGAGCATAGGCTGTTCCGAAAGCTAAAATAAACAGGATGAAAAAGCTTCTCATGACTCAAAGAAATTATAAAACTCCGCTAAACTCTCAAGGGTTAGATCTGCCTCTACCTTGATTGCTTCAACGGTGCGGATCCGGACAGTTTTCATGCCAAGATTTTTCCCGAAGACAATATCAGAATCGGAATCTCCCACCATAACTGACCGACTAAATACTACCATCTTGTGCTGTCTCTGAGCTAACAAGGCCATTCCAGGTTTTGGTTTTCGCAAGTGATTTTCAGGTCCAGCGATACCTGGAGCATAATAACATTTTGCAAGACGACCACCGAGAGAATGAACACTTTCCGTAAGAGAACGATGTATTTCCTGAAGGTTACTTTCAGTCATCAAGCCTTTGGCTATTCCTTGTTGATTCGTTACGACAAAGACCAACCCAAAGACATCAGACAAACCTGCAATACTTTCTACCGCACCGGGCAAGGTTATAAATTCTTCTGAAGTCCTCACGTAGCCTCCCATGATCCTTTCATTGATTACGCCATCCCGATCCAGAAAGAGCGTCCACGACTTATCAATGTTCCAGGATTTAGGATCCAATTTCTTTTTCGATGAGATAAACATTTCGAGTCGAAGAATTGCGACCGATCAGCTCCGCAAGAAAGCCTGCAAGAAAGAATTGTACACCTATGATCATTGCGGTCAGCGCAAGATAGAATTCCGTTCGTTCCGCAATCAGTTTAGCAGACTTATGCAAAAAGAGTTTATCAATCCCAATGTAGATTGCGAAAAGAAAGCCAACAAAAAAGGTCAATGTGCCTAATGCTCCAAAAAGATGCATTGGTTTTTTTCCGAATTTCCCCATAAAGACTACTGAAAGAAGATCCAGAGGTCCATTCAAAAATCGGTTCAAGCCAAATTTTGTAGTTCCGTATTTCCGAGCTTGATGTTGAACGATTTTCTCCCCAATCTTTGTAAAACCGGCATATTTTGCAAGAGGCGGAATGTAGCGGTGCATATCCCCATACAATTCGATGCTTTTTACCACAGTGAGTTTGTATGCTTTTAGTCCACAATTGAAATCATGAAGATGAATACCCGTCAATCTTCTTGCTGCCCAATTATAGAGTTTCGTAGGAAGCGTCTTAGTGATAGGATCGTAACGTTTCTTTTTCCAGCCTGATACAACATCGTAATCCTCTTCGGTAATCATACGGTATAGTTCCGGAATTTCATCCGGAGAATCCTGAAGGTCAGCATCCATGGTGATGACCACTCTTCCGTTAGCTGCTTCGAAACCTGTATGCAATGCAGCCGATTTACCGTAGTTTCTTTGAAATTTGATCCCGCGAACATTTTCGTCAGCACTGGTTAGTTGTTCAATCACATTCCAGGAACCATCTTTACTGCCATCGTCGATAAAAACGACTTCAAAAGAGAATCGATTTGCAGTCATCACCTTTTGGATCCAGGAATGCAATTCTGGAAGTGATTCTTCTTCGTTAAAAAGAGGAATTACAATTGAAATATCTTTAGAACTGCTCAATACAATAGCGTTGTGGGAACAAATATAATGAAAGCGCCTGCTTCCCCAAGGAAAGAAGCTGTTATAAATGAACAATCACTCTTTTATAACACGTTCTGTTCGCGAGCCAAGACGCAACAAGTAAGTTCCTGAAGCCAACTCTGACAGATCAATGGTTGCTTGCTTATCTGTCGTGAAACCCGTTAACACTAATTTCCCTTTAATATCAAGTAAATTGAATGTGCCTTCTTCTATGCTATTAATTGTCAAAAGATTTTTCGCCGGATTAGGAAATACCTCAAATGACTGATCAAGTTCTGTGGTATTGAGCACACTGCTATTGGTGATGTAAAAATAATCGACTCCTGCCTCAGTAATATTGACGTTTGGCGCATAATCAGATATGCGGAATGACACGGTCATAGAAGAAGTTGGCACTATAAAATCAGATAACCGGATACTGGAAGGCATCCATTGCGTGGTAATGGTTGAAATGGAAGCCATTTTAACTACTTCAATACCATTATTTACAAAAACTTTCAATGTGTCATCCGGAGGATTTCCATGCAGACAGAAGAACCAATAATTGAAATTGACATAGGGATCAGGATAAGTAGAAAGATCCATTAATGGCGAAGTTAAGATCGTATTCCCATCATCTACATCATCCAAATCCGCATTCAGTGAAGGGTTGTTACCTGTGACGTATGCGTTGTCCGAACAGTCATAATCTGCATCTGAACCAGGAGTTGTCAATCCGGTTGTAGGATGAGGCTTTCCTCGTTCCCAAATACCTGTTGTGGCTGTTCCTGCAACTTGCCAGCCGAGATCAAAGGAAAATTCATCATGATACCCTTTTGACAAATAGATTGTTAGTGTTCCGGTCAGATCATCGATCACCCGATCGAAGCAGGATGGAAAATAGCCCCACTTTGCAACCGTTACACTGTAATTTTGCTGATAATAGAGTGTCATTAACTCCTGTCCAACACCGTTTGTTATTCCATTATGTTCTACAAGATCAGTCTTTAACAAAATAAGCGCATCCGTGATCGGCGTATTGGTACCTTCTTCATACACATTCACCAATAAATTATATGGTGGTATAGGAACGAGCTGTACATTCTGAATGGCAATAATTCCCTGTGTTAAGGAAACAGAAATAGTTTGAGGGTAATAACCGACTTTCGAATACGACACATTATAGCTGCCAATGCCAAGAATCCCCGTTTTATAGCTGCCATCTGATCGAGAATCTTCCACATGATCATCGTTTTCTAACTGAATAGCAACTCCCGCAATTGGCAAACCAGTGTTTTGATCAGTAATCGTACCTTCGAGGTAAGCAGCCTGCTGATAATCGACTCCCAGAATGAAAAGCCCCTGCGTAATATCACTGACGATTAAGTTACCCGAAGGAAGAAATGGATAAACTCCCCAATCGCCATCAAACCCTGTAGTCTGGGTTGGATACGTATCGAATTCAGCGACTTTGATCATGTTGTCAGGATGTGTGATATCATTAACAACAACCCCATCTGAATAATAACTCGTTATGAGGAAATTACCTTTTACATGTGTATTGTGTGGAATAACTCCTCGTCCGGGTGAATTCTGGTAACGATCGATCTCACGGATATTTTGGGGATCAGTGATATCATATGCCGCAATATATGCTCCCGACACTTCATCGGTTGTATAAACTGTTTTACCGTCATCCGTAGGCCAGATATTGTGCGAGAAATTGTTTGGGGTATTCTTTGTTCCTAAAAGTACCGGATTCGCTTTATCTGAAACATCCACGAGACTTACAAATCCATCCGCAATATGGGCCAGAAACATCGTATCATTTCGAACAAAACCATCATGTACATACCATTGATCAAAAAAACCAACTTCATTTGGGTGAAACGGATCCGTTTGCACATCCAATATCAATGCGCCACCATTTCCGCGATTGGATCCGAAAATATAGGCGTAACCATTTGAATCCACAAAACATGTATGGGCGGATAACAACTGAGGTGTTGAAGTTCCGTGGTAAGTATAACTGGTTAATGATGCAGAGCCGGGTAGCGGAGAAAGATCTATTATGGTCAAACCATCGTCTGCCTCGGTCGTCACATAGGCAACATCTCCATAAACACATGGATCTCTCCAGATCGATGTGGAACCGGGCAACCAAAAAACCTCTGCGGGTTGTACCGGATCTGATACATCAAGAATTGAAGTGCCTTTCGTGGTGCCAACGATGGCATATTCCTTTCCAGTTTCATCCACATAACCCCAAACGTCATTCAAATTTGCACTGTGCAGTTGATGGTAATCCACATGAGACAGCAACGTCATATTGGTCTGAGCTGTAGCTTTACTGGCTAACAGACAAATCATCAGGATCCTAAGGAAATTCATCATGCAACAATTTGGACGAAAGTTACCGATAAAACGTGGGGTAGTGTATAAAAAGAATTCCTCTTTTATTGATTATTCAATTAAAATCAGGTGCAAATTGAAGAACCTTATTTTTGTGTGCACATCTGGTTGATGTCGGCAACAATCTCTTCGGGCGACAAGTAATACTTCTTATTTTTCTCCCTGTATGAATTCTTCACTTTTCTATTACGATGAAAGAAGTTAACCCCTTCTAAAAGCTGTGTCCCTAATCCGTGTTGTATCGTTAATTTATCTGCCTTATGTTCAGTTCTTCGCAATTCATTTTTGTCAAGAACATAGGAAGCAATGAATGAGACTAATTCACGGTTATCTTTTTCTACATACTCTGTTATGTGAGCCATTTCGTGACCGATCCATCCAACAAGAGAATTAAAACTAAGGTCTTTATAGGTGATACCCGTATATCCCTCATTGATATTCACATAGATCTGATACGCTCTATTTTTTCTTGTATGCAATAAGAAATCCCATTGGGGCTGTGCCTGCATGGTAGTTGGAAGTGGTTTTAGTCTCAATTTCACATGCACCTGTTGCAGTTCAGGGTAATGTGATAATGCGACGTAATAAGCCAGTTTCAAACTCAGGTCATCCGTTTTAACCTCATGTTTACCGGCATATTTTTTCTCATACGATTTCAGCGAATCCAAGTATTGTGACACATCACAATACGAAGTATCGCAAAATATCATATTGCAAGCCTCCTTTTGACCATATACCAAGGAAACAGAAAACAACAGAAATACTATAGAAAGTCGCATAGATCAGTATCTGACTCTAAGTTACTTAAAAAGTATTACAATTCAAAACTTCAAAATTGAATTTCAATTTGACAAAACGCTCTCAAAGGATGAACAAAGCGGCAATGATGAAAATAACAATGATGGCAATATACTGCCATACATCTACGAAATAGGGAAAATATTTTTTGTAGATTTCCTTCAAACTCATAGGACAAATGTAAAAATTGTCTATTAAATTGAAGCTCCTCTTTTTCCTTAAATCACCCTATTTTATGTACATTTGAAGACCTAAAACTGGTCTATGGCAAAAGAATCCGTAATCGAAAAGACAGACACGCTTGACTTTGACACGTTTCGTAATGAAGTGTTGGAAGATTTTCGTTTAGCCAATATCTCAAGAGAAGCATCGCTGCTTGGACGAAAAGAAGTGCTTACCGGAAAGGCAAAATTCGGAATCTTTGGAGACGGAAAAGAGCTCGCCCAGATCGCATTGGCAAAGCAATTTCAGGATGGTGATTTCCGTTCCGGATATTACCGTGATCAAACGATCATGTTAGCCATAGGTCAGTTGGATGTGCAGCAATACTTTGCCGGATTGTATGCGCATACAGATGAAGACATCGAGCCGCAATCTGCCGGTCGTCAAATGGGTGGACATTATTCTACACGTAACCTGGATAAGAATGGTGAATGGGTGGATCTGATGAAACAGAAGAACAGTTCATCGGATATCTCCCCTACTGCCGGACAAATGCCACGTTTATTAGGTCTGGCTCAAGCATCCAAAGTGTATCGCAATAATCCCGTTTTGAAAGAACTTGAGAAATTCAAGAAATTCAGTAACAATGGTAATGAAGTTGCCTTCGGGACTATTGGTGATGCTTCTACCTCAGAAGGACCTTTCTGGGAAACGATCAACGCAGCTGGCGTATTACAAGTGCCAATGGTTATGTCTGTTTGGGATGATGGCTATGGAATTTCTGTGCCACGCGAGTTTCAGACAACCAAGGGAAGTATTTCTGAAGCATTAGCAGGGATGCAACGCACGAAAGATAAGACCGGTTATGAGATCTTCATCGCCAAAGGTTGGGATTACGCACATCTATGTGAAACGTACGAGAAAGCGGTAAAAATTGCACGTGAAGAACATGTACCGGTTCTGGTGCACGTGAAGGAAGTAAATCAGCCACAGGGACATAGTACATCGGGTTCACATGAGCGTTACAAATCAGAAGATCGTTTGCAATGGGAAATTGATTTTGATTGTATCAATAAATTCAAAGAATGGATCCTTTCGTTTAATGCGGACGGACAAACAATAGCCACAGCAGAAGACCTGGAAAACATTCAAAAAGAAGCAAAAACGTTTGTTCGCGATGCAAAATCTGCTGCATGGAAGGCATTCACAGAGGACATTCAAAAAGAACTTAAAGAAGCTGTCGCTATCATCCGAAATGCCGCTGAAGAAAGTCCGAATGGTGTATTTCTATTAAAAGAAGCAGAAGCTTTGGAGCGCACCTTCGAACCTGTCCGAAAAGATGTTATGTCTACAGCACGTAAGGTGTTACGTATGATCCGAGAAGAAAATATGTCTTCGAAAGCTGCTTTATCCAGCTGGATCAAATCCGTTCAAAAGAAAAACCACGACCGTTACAGCTCTTTGCTTCATTCTGAATCGAAGTCAGCAGCGATGAATCTGGAAGCTGTCGCTCCACAGTACGATGGGACGAATCACCAGGAAGATGGACGGATCATTCTACGTGAAAATTACCGTAAGATCTTTGAGAAATATCCGGAAGCGCTTGTCTTTGGAGAGGATGCAGGAAAGATTGGTGGAGTAAACCAGACGCTTGAAGGATTACAAGACACTTTTGGCTCCATAAGGGTTTCAGATACCGGTATTCGTGAATGCACGATCATTGGTCAGGGAATTGGTATGGCCATGCGCGGATTACGTCCGATTGCAGAAATCCAGTACCTCGATTACCTGCTTTATGCCATTCAGGTGATGTCGGATGATCTTTCAACTGTTCAGTACCGCACGAAAGGTGGACAAAAAGCACCGTTGATCATCAGTACACGTGGCCACCGTTTGGAAGGAATCTGGCATTCAGGTTCGCCCATGGGAATGATTGTCAATTCCATTCGCGGGATGCATGTGTGTGTACCACGAAACATGACGAAAGCAGCAGGTTTCTATAACCTTTTGATGGAAGCCGATGAACCTGCACTGGTTATTGAACCATTAAACGGATACCGTACGAAAGAACCGATGCCAACGAATATTGGCGAATTTAAAGAAGCGCTTGGTGTCCCGGAAATTGTGAGAGAAGGATCTGATTTAACCATCGTCTCTTATGGCTCCACTTTCAATTTGTGCGAGATAGCGTGCAAGCAACTGGCAGAAATGGGCATTGACGTGGAGTTGATTGATGTTCAAACCTTACTTCCGTTCGATATCAACCATGTCATCGCTAAATCTCTGGAGAAAACAAACCGTTTGCTGATCATTGACGAAGATGTGAGCAGTGGCGCCACGGGTTACATGCTTGATAAGATCCTTGTTGAACAGAAAGCTTACTATCATCTTGATTCTGCACCGCAAACTTTAAGTGCTAAAGATCACAGACCAGCTTATGGTTCGGATGGCGATTACTTCTCCAAACCAAGTATTGATGATATTATCGAAAAGGCATATGCGATCATGAATGAGATTGATCCGTTCGAGTATCCTTCGATTTATTAAAAGACAGGCTAATACGTATCATTTAAAAAAGAATCTACCTCAATCTCTTCTTGGCATTTGAGGACGACACCACCTTTTTACCGGTTTTCGATTCCAGTTCTTTTCTTGCCACCTTGGCTACGTTGCCTCCTTGTCGAGCAACCTTTTTGCTTTCTTCTAAATTTTTCGGATTGGTTACAGATGAAATGTCTTTTGTAGATGCTTCTGCCAGCATATTGAGAATTAATTCGGTATTGGTCATATTATCCCGAAGATTTTCTTTTTTCAACCCCTTTAAAACTTTGTATTCCTTTGTTGTCAATCCTGACCAATTCTTCGTTATAATGTCGGTTAAAGTAGCAAATTGAGCTCCTTCCTGAACCCCCACTCTCTTCCATTCATCTGTTAATTCTTTTCGAATTTCAATGCTTTTTAGACGTTGATTGATCCAACTTTCAGAATATCCCAATCTCTTGTAATTTTCCAAAGCACGATCAATACTTATCTCCGGATCTTCCATTTCATCCAGTCGTTCACTTCCTACTTGCGCCAACCACACCTTGAAGGGTTCTGCCTTGGGTGAAGGAATGCTTTGAATCAATCGAAACAATTGCTCAATGTCTGCCACATCAGTTTTATAATACTTACCATCTGAAGACATTAATTTCAGTTGGTTACAATTTGTAACCAACTCACTTCCCTCCTTTGTTAATCGGTGCTTCAACACCTTCCAGTAGTTATTCGGATTTGGACTTCCCGTTAATACGGCGATGACATCAACAATGGAGAAAAACCATTTGTTTTGTTCATCACTCCACGCGGTGCGAACGGGCTTATCATTGAAATTTTGTAAGTTGCTCATAATGTTGTTTACTACTTGAAAATAACAAAATTTCACGACATCAGAAAACAAAAAAGGGACGGAATTATCCGACCCAATATTCGTTTTGAGGTATGAAAACGATCACTCCGCCTCAAACACCCTTTCTATTGTGCCATCGTCGTAAATGAAGATCAATACTGTGTTTTTGCGGAATGGCGTTTCCTTGCCGTTAAGGTCGGTGATCTTCAGGAGTTTTTTAGTGGGATTGAGTTGAAGATCATCAATACCCGTGAACCCAATCGTTAGGTTTAGTGTGATTGTGCTATCGCAACCTGCCGTATTTGGTATTACTGCAGTGTAGCTTCCCGATTGCGTGTAGGCTTGTCCGTTTATCGGCCAGGTGTAAGAATCAATTGCTGTTTGGGTTTGGGTGGAACTTGTATTTAAGCTACCTAATTGTGAATTGTATAAATCTGCAATTTCACATGCTGTAAGTGCGCGGTTCCAAATGCCGATGTCATCGATCTTTCCTTTAAAAAACTGAACCGTTTCTGCTCGATCTACTCCAATTAACAGATTCGGATTATCATTTGAAGTACTCGTATTAATGCCTGATATTGCCTCAGCAATGTATTGACCATTCAAATAGTACTGAACAACATTCACATTTCGTGTTGTTGTAATCATATACCACCTATTGGAATCAATGGGAATTGCATAGGATGCGGATTCACCCCCACCGGAAAGATAAAGAATTCCTCCCTCTATTTGTGAACTTGTAAACCCATATTGCAATGTTTGTGAGTCTATATTTAAAATTTGATATGCTGAATTACCAGATTGATATAACTCCTTGGATTGAAACCATGCATTAACGCTTCTCTCCTCGAAATCAAATGTTTGATTAACCTTTATAAAGTTATCCGAGCCATTAAAATCATACGATTGATTTTGATTACCAATTCTATCTATAGTTAACGTTGCATTATTAACCACTCCATCATTCCCATTCCCAGATTCATCATTGGCATTTCCGTTAAAAGGCCACCAGCCAACTAAACCATTTGAAGGAACATAACTTGGCACTTGCCCTTTTGCCGAGCAAGGAGCAAAGCATGCAGTTAGTAAAATCGAACTGTACAAGGAGCAAAGACCTGCCCCTACAAAAAGTTTAAGTGCTTGTTTTTTCATAGCAGAAAAGTTGGTGCACCCGTCCCGCAGTGCGGTTTATACGAAAAAAGAAGCGTGGGACAACTGCCTATGCTTGCACCAGTGGGAGACGAAGCCCAAAGAACAAAGCAACGCCCACGCCTTAGCGCGAGCGTTTTACTTTAACTTCCCTGTTCTTAGAAATTTCGTCTTTTCTGGTGCAGGACGTTATAGCAAACGCTACTTAAAATTTTTCCAATAAATGTTCCCCGTTGGGATCAACCAAGGGTAGGAGAATTTTAACGAAAATGAAATCTAATTCGTTGAAATAGAATGAATGGCCTGCGGGTGTTACAAATGAGGAAACTACAACTGTACATCAGCCAATTCACGGCCGATCTGTTGAAGGCCTGTTAAAATACGTTTAACCTGTGCCACTGAAGGCTTTTTAAGTCCCTTGGTGTATTCCGCCAATAAACTTTGATTTATTCCTATTCGCTCCGACAATGCCTTGGAGAGCCCCACCCTCAATCCCTCCCCGAGGAGGGAAGAATCAATATCAACCAAAAAAGGAAGTATCAAAGGGGAGAAAAACAAAAAAGACCGACAATTCGGTCTTTTTTTATTCTATTTATTTTTTACTTCACATCAACACAAACGGACCCGCGATCAATCCGATGGCGCATATTGAGAGAACGATGTATTGCAAGGTATTTGGGGACGGTTTTTCTGTTTCTTCAGAATGATCTGAAGCCATAAACGTCATGAAGATCTTCAAATAACAGTAAATGCCGATTCCTGAATTGATCACCGCAAAAATCACTAATTCCGGGTACATTTTAAAGGCATGTGAAAACACCATGTATTTCCCGAAGAATCCTGCTAATGGCGGAATTCCGGCAATAGAAAGTAAACCAAGCGTAAAGAAGAATCCAACCCATGGATTTTTTCTTCCAACTCCACGATATCCTTCCAGTTCGTCCGAATCATTCTTTACCGTCAACGAGATAATGATCAGGGTAATTACAGAAAGTCCGTATCCCAGCATGTAGAACCACAGGAACTCCAATGCTTTTAAGTGAGAGAAAAGGTCTTTGGAAGAAGGTAATATCACCAGTAAGGCATAGCCCGCATTCGCTACGCTGGAATACGCCAGAATTCGTTTGAATTTTACCTGGCGAATCGCAGAGAGGTTACCTACGAACATTGTCACAATCGCAAGAACATATAGTGCGCTCACCCAGATCTGACTCGCTTCGCCAAACACGAAGGTAAAGAGTTTCATAAAAGCAAATAATCCAGACAACTTAACTACTGCTGCCATGTATCCTGTTATGATGTTCGGACTTCCTGCGTAGACATCCGGACTCCAGAAATGGAAAGGAGCACCACCAACTTTGAATAAGAAACTTGCCATAATCATCAAAATACCCACACCTAACATCGATCCGGAAGCTCTCCCTTCACCGATAGCGTTTGCGATTTCTGAAATATCAAAACTTCCTGTAGCACCATACAGCCAAGCAATTCCAAATAATAGAATCCCTGTAGCAAAAGAGCCTGTAAAGAAATATTTCACTGAAGCTTCGGTTGACAGCAAATCCTTTTTATTTGAGCCCGCGAGCACATACACTGGAATAGAAAGGATCTCCAAGCCCAGGAAGAAAATGAAAAGGTCTGTAAAACCGATCATACACATCGAACCAACCAATGAGAACAAGATCAATGAAATGTATTCACCAGTATGTTCTGATTCGCGACTGAAATACGAATAACCTCCCAGAATGATCAATAAACCAAAAACAAGTGACATGATCGAATAATAGATGGATACCCCATCGAATTCGAGACCATCATACTTGACCAAATTATACGGATGGTTCACCTGCAAAGCAAGTAAGGTAATAGCTCCAAGTAAACCAACGACAGCGGTTCCCAAAACCAAAGCAGGCTTTTTTGCTAACGCGATAAACATAGCAATCAGCCCCGTGGCAAAAACAACGATTAGTGCATCCATCTTATGGTAGAATAGTTATATCAGCTTGCATGGACTGCATCAATTTATCCAAGCTGGGTCCGACAAAATCAAGGATCGCCTGCGGGTAAACACCGATCAAGACGACCAAAACAGAAATAATAAGGAAAGAAAGGATTTCATTCCATTCAAGATCTTTGAATGCTTCCAAACTTGGTGCACCAAACATGCTCAACTGGTAAGCTCTGAATGTATACACCGCACCAAAAACAAGGGTAGTCCCCGCAATCAACCCAATGATCCAATTATAACCGTACAATCCTTTCAACAATAAAAATTCGCCGATAAATCCTGAACTAAACGGAACCGATACAGATGCAAAACCGATAACAGCAAACCAGAACGCGAATCGCGGAGCAAGTTTAGCAACGCCTCCCATTTGTTTCAGTTCACGCGTGGCTAATCTGTCTTCCAGAATTCCGGCAGCCAGGAACAATCCAACAGCCACCAAACTGTGATTGATGATCTGTATGAAGGATGCACCCAACACCTCTTTATCGAACAACATGATTCCCGCTGCGATCAAGCCCACGTGACTTATTGAAGCAAAAGCGAACAACCGTTTAATATCCGATTGTTTGATTGCAATCAGCGCGGCATAAACGACACCGAACACTCCAAGAACAACTATGATCGGAGTGAAATCCTTAAGTGCTTCAGGAGCTATCGGAACCATCCATCTGATCATTCCATACAAGGCCATTTTCAGCATTAAAGCAGAAAGCAACATTGTTCCCGCCATAGGAGACAATGTATACGTGTTCGGTTGCCAGGTATGAAAAGGTACCAATGGAATCTTGATCGCAAATGCAAGGAAAAAACCTGCCATGATCCAGTAGGCCGATTTCGCGGTTAACTCTACTGCCACCAAACTTTCATAGGAATAATTCTCTGCGTAATTACCCAAAGCGATCAAGCTTAAAAGCATCCCTAACGATCCAACAAACGTGTAAATGAAGAATTTCAACAACGCCGGTTTACGTTCGGGAGCCCCGTACCAATATGCAATGAGGAAGATCGGAATAAGTGTCAATTCCCAGAATACATAGAACATGATTCCGTCCATTGCTGTAAAGACGCCGATCAATCCGAACTGCATCAACATGACCATGGCATTGAAACCTTTCATGGAAGCTGTTTCACGTTTCAGATTGGACAATAGGATGAGTGCTGTCACCAGATTCACCAAAACCACCATCAACAAGCTGATAGCATCGTAACCCATTTTAAAAGTTAAACCGAATGTCGTTACTTGTCCAGGTTCAAAAAGCACTACAGACCATCCGGACGTGTAATAGGCCACATGAACAGCAACCGACACCAAGGAGGCCAAGGCGCCCGTCAGTCCAACGTAGCGTACAAGATTAGTTGGTGCTATAGCTGCCAACAACGAAAAAGCAAGGGGTATAAGATACAGATCCAAAGCTTAAAATTTTACTATGTAATACACCATCAAACCAACAATTCCTGTCACCATCCAGAAAAGATAGGAAGACACGATCCCTGTTTGCCATCTTCGAACCAATTGACCAGAAAGATCGATCACTGTTGTGAAACCATCTATCAGTCGGTTCAGGAACATCATTTCTACGAAACGGTGCAATACCGCAGAGATCCATTCTACTGGCTTCACAAACAATGCATCATACAATTCATCAATGTAGAGTTTGTTTGCGGAGAGTTTAGCCCACCCTGTCAACTGTTCATCCGATTCAGGCACACTGCTTTTCTTCACAAATTTCACAAAGGCAAAGAACAATGCTCCCAGTGCCAAGACGGACGCAACCCCCATGAGCATCATGGTTTGAGCATCAGAAAGATGGATTTCAGCAACTTTATCAAGTCCCAAGGTTGAATGACCAAGGTAATGCGTCAACCAGTGATTTCCTCCGAAAAGCGAAGGAACATTCAATAAACCACCAATCACAGAAAGTACTGCAAGAATGATTAGCGGCAAGGTCATGTTCAATGGTGATTCGTGCAAATGGTGTTTTGTATGTTCATCACCTCTGAATTCGCCGTGGAAAACAACAAAATACAAACGGAACATATAAATCGCTGTCAACAAGGCGCTGATCGCCATAATTACGTAAATGATCACATTGTGATGCAAAGCATGAGCGAGGATCTCATCTTTCGAGAAGAATCCGGAAAGCAATGGTAAACCGGCAATCGCACACGTACCAATCAGGAATGTAATGTGTGTTATCGGAATGTACTTTTTCAAGCCGCCCATTTGACGGATATCCTGTTCGTGATGCATGGCATGGATGACACTTCCGGAACCAAGGAACAACAGCGCTTTAAAGAATGCATGTGTTGTAACATGGAACATTGCTGCCACATACCCGCCCATTCCAAGAGACACGAAAATAAAACCAAGTTGTGATACGGTGGAATAAGCCAGCACTTTCTTAATATCATTTTGACGCATCGCCATAAATGCCGCCAGCAACGAGGTGGCTAAACCAATGTAAAGGATGATTTCCTGTGTTTGAGGAGCATGTTCAAACAAGAAATTAGAACGAACCACAAGGAAAATACCTGCTGTCACCATCGTTGCCGCGTGGATCAACGCAGAGACTGGCGTCGGTCCGGCCATTGCGTCAGGCAACCATGTAAACAATGGAATTTGTGCTGATTTACCTGTTGCTCCGATAAATAAGCAAAGGGTAATACCAAACAACATCCATCCTGTAGGCAGATCTCCCGAAAGTATTACCTTTCCCACTTCATTGTACTCCAAGGTGCCAAATTGCATCAACATTAAAAACAATGCGATGAGTAATCCGAGGTCACCGATACGGTTCATAATAAATGCTTTGCGAGCTGCAATACCATTTAACATTCCTTTCTCTTTATCGCTGTAGTGGAAACCGATAAGTAAATAAGAACAGATCCCAACGCCTTCCCAACCGAAGAACAACATGAAATAGTTGCTCCCCAGAATCAGGATCAACATCGCAAAAATGAAGAGATTCAGATACGTAAAGAATTTGTAGTATCCTTCATCTTCCTTCATGTAGCCCATGGAAAACAAGTGGATCAGTGAACCTACACCTGTAACGATCAACAACATTAACGTGGAAAGTCCATCTACCTGAAGACGCGCATTCAATTCCAGTCCATCCAGATGAATGACTTTGAACAAGTGGATAAATGTTGCTTCATGATTCGAGTTAAAAACCAGCACTGACAAGGCAAATGCCAGGAACATTACTCCTGTTCCAAGGGATCCCACAACTGTTTTCGGAAGGCTTTTCCCCAAAGTTCCATTGATCAATGCACCAATGAGTGGCAAGGCAAGGATCGTAAGTATCAATTTGTCTACTGCCATCTTATCCCTTTAATTGATTGAACAAACCGACATCTGTCGTTCTTAATTTTCGGTAAGCCATCACCAGAATGGACAATCCAACTGTTGCTTCTGCAGCAGCCACCACCATGATGAAGAAAACGAAGATCTGTCCGTCAGCTTTTCCGAAATAAGTTGAAAAAGCAACAAGTAACAAATTGACTGAATTAAGCATTAGCTCAATACACATCAATAGAATGATCGCGTTACGTCGCACTAAAACTCCAACAGCTCCGATGGAGAATAGCAATGTCGCCAAAACCATGTAGAACTGGATGGAGACACCTGATTGAAAAATTCCTGCTAATGTCATATCAATCGATCGTTTGTTTTTCTCTTTTTGCAAGCATCACAGCACCTACCATGGCTGCAATGAACAAGACAGAAGAGATTTCAAAAGGAAGTACGTATTTTGTAAAAAGCAATTGACCTAGATTTTGAACCAGTCCCTGGTCATTCGCCTCCACAACAGTAGCTGCAGCTATCACCACACCATCTTTCAATGCAGCAATAAAGACTGTAAAGAGCGTTCCTCCAGCCAGTACAGAAGCAATTTTTATCAAGAAAGACGTGCGGGGTTCATTTTCCTGTTTCAAGTTCAATAACATCAGTACGAAAAGGAACAGTACCATGATCGCACCGGCATACACGATGATATTTACCACCGCAATGAACTGTGCATTCATCAGAATGTAGTTCGACGAAATCATGAAGAAGGTCAGTACAAGGTACAATACGCTTCTCACCGGGTGCTTACTCAGGACCACCATCAGCGCTGAACCAACGGTCAATCCTCCCAGAATAGTAGCAATTAACTCCAAACTCATTTCTCTGTTCTTTTACCCGTGTGTTGACGCTTCGTGATGTCAATACGGTCATTCATATCTTCTACAAGTCTGTCTTTTCCATAAACAAACTCATTTCTTTCAAAATTCGAAGGAACGATGCGATCAGTGAGGAAAATAGCCTCT
>Ga0172372_10005236_pt1 | contig 18112 bp, 1 predicted proteins | sample LakKiv5m_2_FD_114544 | JGI IMG/M metagenome (GOLD analysis project Ga0172372, IMG submission 114544) | Freshwater microbial communities from Kabuno Bay, South-Kivu, Congo - kab_092012_9.5m | ecosystem: Environmental > Aquatic > Freshwater > Lake | place: Democratic Republic of the Congo...
GGGAGGGTGTGGAGGAGGGGATCGGGTGGGGGGGTGAGTAGTGGGGGGGGGGGGGAGGGGTATGTGGGCGCGGGGGGGGCCGGAGGGGGGGGGCGGGGGCGGTGTCCGGGGATCTGGGGGCCTTTGGGGTGGCGCATCCACGGTTCGCGCCGCATGCGGCCTTACTGGCGTCTTGCCTGGAAGCCTTGCCCGAGGTCGTTGCCGGGCGGCGGCAGGGGGCGGAGGTGCTTTTCCCCGGCGGGTCGGTGCAGGCGGTGGCGGCCCTGTACGAGGGCTCGGTGATGATGGATCACGCGAATGGCGTGGCCGCCGCGGCGGTCCTGGCGGCCCTGCCGCCCGCGGGGGGTACGGGGCCGCGGGTGCTTGAAGTTGGCGCCGGCACGGGGGCCACCACCGAGGTGGTCGCGGCCCGGCTCGCGCGCGAGCGGCCCGATGCGGAATATGTTTTCACCGATATCGCGCCGGCCTTCCGTCGCCACGGCCAGGAGCGGCTCGGGTCCCGTTACCCGGCGATGCGTTTCGGATTGCTCGACCTCGAGCAGCCGCCGGGACCGCAGGGTCATCCCGACGGGAGTTGCGATGTCATCGTCGCGGCGAACGTGCTCCACACTTTGGCCGAGCTCGGGCCGGCGCTTCGCCACCTGCGCGGCCTGCTGCGTCCCGGCGGGAGGTTGGTCCTCGTGGAGGCGACGCGCGCGCACGTCCTGAACGGTCTGACCTACGGCCTGCTCGCGCGCTGGTGGGCGTGCCGGGATCCGGAGCGGCGGCGGCCGGAGGCGCCGTTGTCGGATGAGGCGCAGTGGCGGCGGATCCTGACGGAGGAGGGGTATCGCGAAGTGGAGGTGCTCGGCCGGGAGCCGATGCCCGCGGACCGTTTCCCGCAGGCGGTGATCGTGGCGCGGCGGGATCCGGCTGAAGTGGTCGTGCCGGTAACGGGCGCGGGGCCCGTGCCTCCGGTGGTGGCCCGCGGGGCGGCGGTGGCGGTGGGGCCCGCGGAGGATGCGCGCGAGGCCGGGGAGGCGGCGGACGAGGCGCTGGCGCGCTGGCTACGGGCGCGCACCACGGAGGTCGTCGCGCGGGCGGTGCAGGCGGAGGGTGATCCGGTGGGGGAGGATGCGACCTTCGAGAGCCTCGGGGTGGACTCGATTTTGGCGGTGGAGATCATTGAGCGCCTGAACCGCGACCTCGGCCTCGCGCTGCGCACCCCGGACCTGTTCAATCATCCCTCCGTGCGGCGCCTGGTGCGCCGGATCCTCGCGACCGCGGAGCCGGGGGTGGTCCAGCGCCTGCGCGCGGCGGCGGTGCCTCCGGCGGCGATGGTCCCCGCGCCTGCGGTGCCGGCACCGGTTGCCCCGTCGCGCGAACCGCCGGCGGGAACCGCTTCCGGGCGCGTGGAGCCGGCGGGCGGACCGGAGCCGATCGCGATCATCGGAATGGCCGGCCAGTTCCCGGACGCGGACGACCTGGATGAGTTCTGGGCGAACCTCGCCGCGGGCCGCGACAGCGTGCGCGAGGTGCCGGCGGAGCGTTGGGACTGGCGGGCGCGGTTCAGTCCGGACCGCCGCGAGCCGCTGCGCAGCTACAGCCGGTGGGGCGGGTTTCTGCGGGATCCGGCCGGTTTCGACCCGTTGTTCTTCCGCTGCACGCCGCGCGAGGCGGACCTGATGGACCCGCACCAGCGGTTGTTCCTGATGGCCGCGTGGCGGGCTCTCGAGGACGCGGGCTATTCGGACCGGGCGCTCGACGAGGCGCGGTGCGGCGTGTTCGCGGGCTGCTGCGCGGGCGATTACGAAACGCAGCTCGTGGGCCGACCCGACTGGGGCGAGGCGGGTGCGTTCCTCGGCAACGCGAGCGCGATCCTCGCCGGGCGCGTGCCCTTTCTCCTGAACCTCAAGGGCCCCGCGCTCGCGGTCGACACCGCCTGCTCCTCGTCCCTCGTGGCGATCCACCTCGCCTGCGAGAGCCTGCGGGCCGGCGGCTGCACCCTGGCCCTCGCCGGAGGCGTGGCGGTGATGTCGTCGGACGGGTTCCACATCCGCGCGAGTAAGACGGGCCTGCTCTCGCCGACCGGTCGGTGCCGGAGCTTTGGGGCCGGGGCGGACGGTATTGTGCCGGCGGAGGGCGTGGGCGTCGTGGTGCTGAAGCCCCTCGCGGCGGCGCGGCGGGACGGCGATCCGGTGCACGCGGTCATCCGGGGCAGCGGCGTGAACCAGAACGGCCGCACCAATGGGATCACGGCGCCGAGCGCGCCCGCGCAGGCGGAGCTGGAGACGGCGGTGTACCGCGCGGCGGGGGTGGATCCGGCGACGCTCGACTACGTGGAGTGCCACGGCACGGGGACGGGGCTCGGCGACCCGATGGAAGTGGCGGCGCTGACCGAGGCGTTCCGCGGCTTCACCGCGCGGGCGGGGTTCTGTGCGCTGGGGTCGGTGAAGTCGAATTTCGGCCACGCGCTCGCCGCGGCGGGGGTGGCGGGGCTGCTGAAGGTCGTCCTCGCGCTGCGTCACGGCGTGATCCCGCCGACGTTGCACGCGCGTCCGCGCAATCCGGAACTGGTGCTCGAGGGCGGACCGTTCGTCATCGCCGATGAGGCGCGGCCCTGGCCGGCCCGGCCCGGGGCGCCGCGGCGCGCGGCGCTGAGCTCCTTCGGCTTCAGCGGCGCCAACGCGCACCTGGTGTTGGAGGAGTCTCCCGCGGGGCCGCGCCCGGTGACGCCGGCTGCGCCCGGACCGCACTTGTTCCTGCTTTCGGGCTTCACGGCGACGGCCCTCGCGCGCCGGGTTGCCGACCTTGCGGACTGGCTGGCGAGCGCGGAGGGGGCCGCGGCCGCGCTGGCGGACGTGAGCTTCACCCTAGCGGTGGGCCGCAGTCATTTCGGGTACCGACACGCGGTGGTGGCGGCCGACGCCGCGGAACTGCTTGCCGGGTTACGCGGCCTCGCGGGCGCCGCGGTCGAGGTCGCGCGGCACGATCTCCCGGCGGCCCGGGAGCGGCGGCTCCGCGAGGGCCTGCGTGCGGCCGGCGCCGCGTCCGAGCGCCGGGCCTTGCTGGCGGAGGCGCGCGACGCGTATTTGGCCGGCGCGGATGCGGACTGGAACGGCCTCTTCCCCGACCACGGCGTCCGCCGCGTGAGGCTGCCCGCCTATCCCTTCGATCTCCGCCGCTGCTGGTTCGCGCCCGCGCCTGCCCACGCCGCGCCGGCATCTGAGTCGGATGTCCATCCCTTCGCCTTTCCCGCGGATGATCCCGTGCTCGCGGACCATCGCGTCCAAGGTGAGCCGCTCCTGCCCGGCGCGGCCGTGGCGGGCCTCGTGCTGGCCGCGGCGGGGCGGCGGCCCGGGCACGTGCCCGTGCTGCGGGGACTGACATGGATGCGGCCGATCGATGCCACGGCGGCGGCGGCACTGGCGGTCCGGTGGCGGCCCGGGGCCGGGGAAGGCGACTGGGAGGTGATTTCGGGTGCGGGGGTCGCGGAGGTGCGGCACGCGCAGGGCGGCCTCGCTTGGGAACCCGAGGAGGCGCCGGCGTCGGTGGCGGTGGGGTGGCCCGGGGCCGCGGGCGCGCGGAGTTTCACGGGCCCCGCCTGGCAGGAGTTGATGGCGCGCGGGGGCGTGGAGTACGGGCCGGCATTCCGGGTGGTGCGGCGCGTCGCGGCGGCGGGCGGCCGCGTGGTGGCGCGACTCGAGCTGGATTCGGTAGCCGCTGGTACCGCCGCGCGCAACTCGGTGCCGGCCCCGTTGCTCGACGGGGCGTTCCAGGTTGCGGCGCTGCTGGGCCCGGAGGGAGACGGGGGCTTCCGCTTCCCGTACGAGCTCGGGCGTCTGGAGGTGCTCGCCCCGTGGCCGGCGATCGTACACGTGGAGGCACACGGGGATCCGGCGATCGGCGCGGCGCTCGTCGTGAGCGGGGAAGACGGTCGGGTGGTGGCGCGGCTCAGCGGGTACGTGACCCGGCCGCCGCGGCCGGAACCGGCGCCCGTGTGGTTGGTGCCGGGTTGGGTCGAGGCGAGACCAGCGCAGCCCCTGCCCCTCCCGCCGGGCGCGAGCGAGGATACCGTGTGGATCGTGCGGGCCGGCGATTCGCCGTTGGCGGCGGCGCTCGTGGACCGACATCCCGGCGCCGTCGTGCTGGAACTGTCTGGCGCCGCGGGCGTGGATCCGGCGGATCCGGGGGCGTGGGCGCGGGAGGTGGCGGTACGTTCGGCGCCGCGGCGCATTTACTTTGTGGCGGGTGAACCCGATCCCGCGGCGGACGAGTTGGCCCAGGTCCGGGTCGCGCAGGAGCGGGGCGTGCTGGCCCTGTTCCGCCTCGTGAAGGCTCTGCAGGCGCACGACCGCTGGGTGCCCGGCCTGGTCCTGCGCGTGGTCACGCGCGGCTTGTGGGCGGTGGACGGCGAGCCGGGCCGGCCCCACGCCGCGGCGTTGGCGGGGCTCACGTCGTCCCTCGGCCGCGAGTACCCGCACGTCGACTGCGCGGCGGTGGATCTACCGGGGACGGATATCGACGCGGGCGGGGCGGCGGCGCTGGCGGCGGCGGTAGCAACGGAGCCGGCGCAACGGGCCGGGGAACGGGTGGCGTGGCGTGGCGGTCGCCGCTTCACCTTCACCCTGGCGAGGGAGGAGGCCGCGTGACGCCCGGCGGTTTCCGGCGCGGGGGTGTCTACGTGGTGGCCGGTGGCCATGGCGGGCTGGGCCGCGGGCTGAGCCTCGAACTGGCGCGGCGGTACGGCGCCCGCGTGGCCTGGCTCGGGCGCCGCGCGGAGGATGCGGAGATCGCCGCCGCACTCGCGGAACTCCAAGCGGCGGGTGGCGAGGGCGCGTATTTCCCGGCCGATCTCACGCGCGAGGATGCGGTTGCGGCCGCCTTCGCCGCGGTGCGCGCCCGCTGGGGACGGGTCGATGGAGTCGTCCATTCGGCGCTCGTCCTGCGCGACCGCTCGTTTGACCGGATGCGGGAGGAGGACCTGCTTGCGGCGCTGGGACCAAAGGTCGAGGGCTTCGCGGTGCTCGTGCGGGAGGCGCACCGGGCCGGGGCTGGCTGGCTGCTCGTGTTCTCCTCCGTCGTCTCGCTGTACCACGGGGCCGGGCAGGCGAACTACAACGCGGGTAGCACCTTTACCGACGAGTACGCCCGCTGGGCGGAGGCGACCTACGGCCTGCCCGTGCGCGTCATCAACTGGGGCTTTTGGGGCGAGGTCGGGGTCGTGGCCACGCCGCGGCACCGCCGGGAGATGGCGGCGCGCGGCCTCGGCTCCATTGGCGTCGCGGAGGGCTTCGCGGTGGTCGAGCGGGTGCTCGCCGGCACCGCGCCGCAGGTCGCTTACCTCAAGGCCAGCCCGGCCCTGCTCGGGGAACTCCGCGTCAACCCCGCGCCCCGCGTGGCCGCACCCGCATCGTCCGCCGCGGAGGGGCTCGCGGCGCTCGACGCCTACGCGCGGGCGCTGCTGGCCGCGCGGTTGCGGGCCCAGGGGCTCGCGGCGGGCCTCACGGTCGCGGATCTCGCCCCCGCCGGCGAAACCGCCCGGCGGCTCGCCACCGCTCTGCTTCCCGCGGCCCGGGAGGCCCTCGCGGCCGCGCCCGCCGACGCCGCGGGGCTGCGGCGCGCCCTGCTGGAGCGGCACCCGGACCACGCTGGGCACGCGGACCTGCTCGCGCCGTGCGTCGCCGCGCTGCCGGACGTCCTCGCAGGCCGCGTCCGCGGCACCGACGTGCTTTTCCCCGGCGGCTCGCTCGCTCTCGTGCGCCGCGTTTACGAGGGGTCCGCGCTGGCGGATGCCGCCAACCGTGCCTTGGCCGAGGCCGTAGTCGCCGCCGTGCGGGCCCACCGTGCGGCGGGGGCGGCGGGGCCAGTCCGGATTCTCGAGTTCGGGGCGGGCACCGGCGCGACTACCGCGGTGGTCGCCGCCGCCCTCGAGCGCCTCGGCGGCCCGGTGGAGTACCTGTTCACCGACGTCTCGGCGGGTTTCCGCCGGCAGTTCGAGTCCGGCCTCGCCGCGCGGCACCCGGGCATGCGGTTCGCGGTGGCGGACCTCGATGCGCCCCTGACCGCGCAGCCCGCCGCGCCCGGGACGGTCGACGTCGTGGTGGCGGCCAACGCCCTGCACGTCGCCCGTCGCCTCGACGACTCCCTGCGCCTGATCCGCGGCCTCCTGCGGCCGGGCGGCCTCCTCGCGCTGGTCGAGGTGACGCGCGTCTCCCTCGCGAACACCCTGACCTACGGTCTGCTCGAGGGTTGGTGGCAGGCGCGGGACGCGGAGCGGCGGTTGCCGGGCTCACCCCTGCTCGACGTCGGGCGTTGGCGGGACGTGCTCGGAGCGGAGGGCTTCACCGAATTCTCGGCCGTCGCGGAAGGCGAAACCGCCGCGGCCCCGCAGGCGGTGCTGCTCGCGGTGAGCCCGGGGTCGCCGGCAGCGTCGACCGCGATCCTAGCCCCAGTCGCGGGTGCGGCCGTTACGCTGCCAGCCACAAGTGCGGCGTCTGCGCCCCGGGCGGCGGATCCGCGGGTGGCGGCCCGCGTGCGCGCGGTGGTGCGGCGCGTGTTCCGGCTGGAGGAGGCGGATCTGGCGGATGACCGTGGCTTTGACCGGCTGGGGCTCGACTCGATCGTCGCCGTGGAGCTGGCGGAGGCGCTGAACCGTGAGTTTGGGGCGGAGCTGCGGCCGCTCGACTTGTTCAACGCGCCGAACATCGGGGCCTTGGCCGCGCGGCTGGGTGCGGTGGCGGCGGCAAGCGCGGCGGAAGCCGCTGCCCCGGCGCCAGCCGAGACCGGAACCGCAGCGGCGGACGCAGTGGCAATCGTCGGATATTCCCTACGGGTACCGGGGGCAGAGGACGCGGAGCAGTTCTGGCGGAACGTGCTCGCCGGCGTGGACGCTACGGGCGAGGTGCCGGCGGCACGCTGGCCGGGCGTGGCGGCGCTGGCTCCGGAGCGGCGGCGGGCGGGGCTGCTGGCCGACATCGACGGGTTTGACCCGCTGTTCTTCGGCCTCTCCGGGCGGGAGGCGGAGCTGATGGACCCGCAGCAGCGGCTCTTCCTCCTGGAGGCGTGGCGGGCGCTCGAGCACGCGGGGCGCAACCCGCGCGACCTCGGCGGTCTGCGTGCGGGGGTGTTCGCGGGCTGCAGCTATGGCGATTACGAGGTGGTGCTGCGCGCGGCGGGCCGCGACGGCGAGGCCTTCGCCTTCATGGGCAACGCCCCGTCGGTGCTGCCCGCCCGCGTCGCCTACGCGCTCAACCTCCGCGGGCCCGCGCTCGCGGTCGACACCGCGTGCTCGTCCTCCGCGGTCGCGCTCCACCTCGCGGCCGAAAATCTCCGCCAGGGGTCCTGCGACCTCGCGCTCGCGGGCGGGGTCTCCGTGTTCTGCACGCCGCGGTTCCACCAGCTCGCCGGCGAGACCGGGATGCTCTCGGCCGCCGGGCGCTGCGCGGCGTTTGGCGCGGGGGCCGACGGCATCGTCCCCGCGGAGGGCGTGGCCGTGCTGGTGCTCAAGCGGCGGGCGGACGCCGAGCGCGATGGCGACCGCATCCACGGCCTGCTGCTGGCCTCGGCGGTCAACCAAGACGGCCGTAGCGCGGGGCTGACGGCGCCGCACGGGCCGGCCCAGGCGGAACTGATCGGCGGCCTCTACGCGCGGGCGGGGATCAATCCGGAGGCGATTGGTTACGTTGAATGCCACGGGACCGGCACGCGCCTCGGCGACCCGATCGAGGTGGGGGCGCTGACGGAGGCGTTCCGCCGGTTCACTCCGCGGCGCGGCTACTGCGCGCTCGGTTCGGTGAAGGCTAACCTCGGCCACCCGCTGATGGCGGCGGGCGCCATCAGCGTCATCAAGGTTCTCCTCGCCCTGCGTGACCGGCGCGTGCCGCCCGCGGTCCACGCGCAGCCGGCGAACCCCGAGCTGCGCCTGGCGGACAGCCCGTTTCTACTCCCTGCCGCGGCGGCATCCTGGCCGGCCGGCGGGCCCGCGCTGGCCGCCGTGAGCTCGTTTGGCTTCAGCGGGACCAACGTCCACCTGGTACTGGCCGGCCCGCCGGCGGAACCCGTGCCGGCGCCGGCCTCCGGCCCGTGGGTCGCGGTGCTTTCCGGACGCACCCCGGAACTACGGCGTCGTCGCGCGGAGGAACTCGCGGCGTGGCTCGAGGCGGACGCGGGCGCTACGCCGGCGGCGACGATCAGCCATACGCTCGCGACGGGGCGTCCGGCCTTCGCGCACCGCCTGGCGGTGACGGCCCGGGACGCGACCGAGGCGGCGGCCGCGTTGCGCGCGTGGTTGGCTTCCGGATACGACCCGCGGGTGCGCACCGGGCAAGTGCCGGCCGCGGAGGTGCCGCCGGCGCCGGAGGGGGCGACGGGTGAGGCCCTCGCGGCGGCCTTCGTGGTCGGGGCAGCGATCGATTGGGAAACCGTTTTTCCGCCCGCGGCGCGTCGCCGGGTGCCCCTGCCGCCGACCCCCTTTGAACTGATCCCGTGCGGCGTACCGCCGGTCGCGCCGCCGGCGCCCTCGGCTCCGGCGCGCGAGGCCGGGCCATCCACCTCCGCCCCGCTGGTCGGGGCCGCGGAGTGGGTGCCGGTAGAGCCGGCGCGGGCGGGCCCCTTGGCCGGGGTTTGGTTGGTGGCGGGCGATCCCGCGTTGGCGGCGGCGTTGCGGGCGGGGGAGCCGAGCGCCGAGGTGCGGGAGTGCGCCGCCGCCGAGCTCACGGCGCCGGGACCGCTCCCCGCGGGCATCGTGCTCCGCTTGGGCGCGGAGCCGGCTGACCTCGCAGATCCGGCGCCGCTCCTGCAGGTGCACGCGCTCGTCGGGCGGCTATTGCGGCCGCCGCCGGTGGGCGAGGTGCGATTGGTGGTGGTTGTTCCCTCCGTCCCGTCCCCGGGTCTCGCCGCGCTGGGCGCTTACCTCGCCACCGTGGTCCAGGAGGAACCGCGGTTGCGCGCTCGGCTCGTCGCGGCGGCCCCGGGTGATCCGCGGCTGGCGGCGGAGCTGGGCGCCGGCGACACGTGGCGCGAGGTTCGGCTGGATGCCGCGGGCCGTTTCGTGCGGCGACTGGGTCCGGCGGCGGCAAGTGCTGCGGAGGCGGAACTCTTCCGGCCGGGCGGCACGGTCCTGATCACGGGCGGCGCGGGTGGCCTCGGGTGGCTGTTCTCGCGCCATCTGGCGCGCACGCGGCGCAGCCGGTTGGTGTGGCTGGGGCGGAACGCGGCGGGGGCTGAAGCGGCCGCGCGCGCGGCCGAGGTGCGGACCCTGGGCGGGGAGGTGCTGACGGTGGCGGGCGACGTCACCCGGCGCGAGGATGTCGCGCGGGCGGTGGCCGCGGCGCGGGAGCGTTTCGGGGCCCTGCACGCGGTGATCCACGCGGCCGGGGTGCAGCGGCCGGGGTTCGCCGCGTTCAAGCCGGCGGCGGAGGTGGCGGAGGTGGCCGCCGCGAAGGTGGCGGGGGCGGCCCAGCTGGACGCGGTGCTGGGGACCGAGGCGTTGGACGGGATGCTGCTGTGCTCGTCGCAGGCGGCGGTGATTCCCGAGGCGGGGCAGGCGGATTACGCTTGGGCGAGCCGCTGGCTGGATGAGTTTGCGGCGGCGAGGGAGGGTGCGCGGCAGGAAGGTCGCCGGGCGGGGCGCACCGTGGCGATCAACTGGCCGATGTGGCGCGACGGCGGGATGACTTTTGGCCGCGCCGGGGATCCGGCGGCGGGGGTGGCACTGGCGGAGGCTTCCGCGCGCCTGAGCGGCCTGCCGCCCCTGACCGCGGCGGAAGGCTTGGCGCTGCTCGACCGCGCCGCGACCCACCCCGGCGGGGCGGTGTTGCTCGCGCACGGCGACGCGGCCCGCCTCGGGGTGCGGGCGGCGGCCGTGGCGGGCGCGGCGAGGGCCTCGGCCGCGGCCGAGGCCGCACCCGCCGGGGCGGCGCCCGCAGAAGCGGCGTTACCGGACCGGGTGCGCGCCTACACGCGCGACCTGCTGGCGGAGGTTCTCAAGGTGCCGGCAGAGCGTCTGGGCGATCACACCCCGCTCGCTGAGTACGGGGTCGATTCCGTGCTGGTCCACACCTTCAACGCGCGGCTGGAGCGCGACCTGCCCGACGCGGCGAAGACGCTGCTCTTTGAGTGCCACACCCTGGCGCGGCTGGCGGAGCATCTCCATTCCGCGCACGGCGCGGCGCTCGCCGCGCGGTTCGCCGCGACGGTTCCTTCGGTGAACGCGGCCCCGCGCGCCGGTCCCGCGCCGGTCCCCGCGACCGTGCCGCCGACTCCGGCGGACGGGGACATCGCGGTGATTGGCCTGGCGGGGCGGTTCCCCGGGGCGGACGACCTCGAGGCGCTGTGGCGGCTGCTGGTGGCCGGCGAGGAGGCGATCACGGCGGTGCCGGCCGGGCGGTGGGAAGCGGCGGGGGAGCGGCGCGGAGGCTTCATCGCGGGGGCGGAGGAATTCGACGCGGGGTTCTTCAGCCTGCCACCGGTCGAGGCGGAGACCCTGGATCCGCAGACGCGGTGTTTCCTGCAGGTCGCGTGGCACGCGCTGGAGCAGGCCGGTTACGCGCGGAGTGGCCTGCTGCGCCGGCGCCTCGGCGAGGGGCCCGCGCCGGTGGGCGTGTTCGCCGGGGTGACCCACAATTCGTACCAGATCCGCGGCACGCTGCGGCAGCAGGCCGCGCCGACCCGCGTCGACCAGTCGGGCCAGTGGACCCTCGCGAACCGGGCCTCTTTCTTCTTGGACCTGTCAGGCCCGAGCATGCCGGTCGACACCGCGTGCTCCGCCTCGCTCACGGCGCTGCACCTCGCGTGCGAGAGCCTGCGCCGGGGCGAGTGCGCGGCGGCGCTGGTCGGCGGCGTCAACCTGCACCTGCACCCCGTGAAGCACGAGGCGGCCGCGGCCCTCGGCATGCTCTCGCCCACCGGCCATTGCCGTCCGTTCGGCGCCGGGGCGGATGGCTATATCCCGGGCGAGGGCGTGATCGCGGCGGTGCTCAAGCCCCGCGCCGCCGCCGAGCGCGACGGGGACCCGATCCTCGCCCTGATCAAGGCGAGCGCGATCAACCACGGCGGACGGACCCAGGGCTTCAGCGTGCCCAACCCGGCGGCGCAGGCCGCGGTCGTGGCGGCCGCGCTGCGGCGCGGGGGCGTCGATCCGCGGACCATCACCTGCGTCGAGGCCCACGGCACTGGCACAGAGCTGGGCGATCCGATCGAGCTGGAGGGCCTCACCCGCGCCTTCGGGACGGCGGGCGCCCCGGGCGGGTGCAGCCTCGGCTCGCTGAAGTCCAACCTCGGCCACCTTGAGGCGGCCGCGGGCCTGGCGGGACTCGCGAAACTGGTCCTGCAGTTCCGCCACGGCATCCTCGCGCCGACGCTGCGCGCGGCTCCGCCCAACCCACACCTCCGCCTCACCGGCGGGCCCTTCCGCCTGCAGCTGGCCGCTGAGCCGTGGGTGCGGCCGGTGATCGACGGCGTAACGCATCCGCGGCGCGCGGGGCTCAGTTCCTTTGGGGCGGGCGGGGCTAACGCCCACGTGATCGTTGAGGAACCGCCGCCGCTCCCGCCGCCCGGGCCCGTTCCGGCGCCGACCGCGTCACGGGTGCTCGTGCTTTCCGCGCGCTCCGCGGGGGCCCTGCGCGCCAACGCCGCGCGCCTCGCGTCCTGGTTGCGCGCCCACCCGGCGTGTTCCCTGGCGGACCTTGCCTTCACCCTCCATGTCGCGCGCGAGGCGATGCCCGAACGCCTGGCGTGGGTCGCCGCCGCTCCGGCCGCCGCCGCGGCGCGGCTGGAGGCGTGGCTGGGCGGGGACGTGAACGCCGTCCACCGGGGCCGCGCGGGGCCCACGCCCATGGCGCCGGCCGACGGGTCACCGGAAAGTTTGGCCGCCGCTTGGGTGACGGGCGCCGCGCTGGAGGATCCCGCCGGAGAGGCACCAGGTGCCCGCGTGCTGCCGCTGCCGCCTTACGCCTTCGAGGTCCGGCGCCACGCGTATCCGGATCTCCCGGTCGCGGCGCCGGTTTCATCGGCGTTACCGGCGGGCCCATCGTCGGGGGCAACGCCCGAGAGCGGCACCAGCCCTTGGCGGGTCCCCGGGGCCGTTTTCCGCGCGCATCCCGAGGTCGGGCTCGAGGTGCTGTCCGGGGGCATCGCGCTCGTGCGGATGCGCGACCGAGCGCACCGTAATATGTTCACGCCGGCGCTGCTCGAGGGCCTGATGGCCGCCTTCGCGCGCCTTGAGGACGACCCGACCGTCAAGGTGGCCGTCGTCACCGGCGAGGACGGCGTGTTCGCCATGGGCGGCACCCGGGACGAGCTGCTGGAGCTCTCGGATCAGATCCGGACGTTCGCGAGCCTTGAGTTCATCTTCAAGGGCCTGCTGCAGTGCCCGGTGCCGGTGATCGCGGCCGTGCAGGGCCACGCGCAGGGCGGAGGCCTCGTCTTTGGCTTGTACGCAGACGTCGTGGTGATGGCCGAGGAGGCACTCTACAGCGCGGTCTTCACCAAGTACGGCTTCACGCCGGGACTGGGCGCGACGCACATCCTCGGCGAAAAGCTCGGCGCGGACCTCGCTGCGGAGATGATGTTCACGGCGGGCACTTACCCTGGCGAGGAGCTGCGGCGCCGCGGCGCGGGCGTGCGCTTCCGGCGGGCAGCCGAGGTGCTGCCGGCGGCCCTCGAGATCGCACGGGAGATGGCGGAGAAACCGGCCCACACCCTCCGCACCCTAAAGCAGGGCCTCGCGCGTCGGCAGCTCGCGCGCCTGCCCGCGGTCATCGCCGACGAGGTGCGGATGCACGGCGAGACCTTCGGCCATCCCGAGGTGAAGGCCCGCATCCGCCACTTCATCCGCGAGACGGAGCCGGCTTCGGGCACACCGCCGTTGCCGTTCGCGACGTCGTCCGTTTCGCCCCCGCCCGCCACCGGCGCGGTTCCGGCCCCGGTCGCCGCCCCCGGGGCCGTGCCCGAGCTCGCTGCCATCGCCCGCGCGCTGCGCGACAACCTCTGCGAGAAACTCCGCCTCGAGCCCGCGGCGCTCGATGGCAACACGACTTTCCGCGACCTCGGCCTTGATTCGATTTTGGGCGTTGAGTTCATCCACCGCGTCAACCGCGACTTTGGCCTGCGGCTCGATGCCTCCGTGGTCTACGACGTGGTCACGCTCGACGCGCTCGCGGCGCACGTCCGCTCCCTCCTCCTCGCCTCCGCGCCGCCGCCGGCCGCCGTGGAACCGCCGCCGCCGGAAACGACCTCCCCCGCGCCCGCGCCGGCCCTCACCTCCGCTCCCGCCGCGGCTGCGCCCCTGCGCCTGCGGACGCCCGCGTCACCGCCGGCCGATCCCGTGGCTTCCGCGCCCGCTGGCCCGCGTCCCGCCGTGCGCCTCGCTGTGCTGCGCGAACCCGCCGTCGCCGGTCCGGCTGTGGCGCCGGGCGCGGCCCGGACCGCCGCCGCCGCGGACGAAACGGACGCCGTGGCGGTGATCGGGATGGCGTGCCGGTTACCGGGTGCGATCGACCTCGACGCCTTCTGGCGGAATCTCGAGGCGGGCGTGGAGAGCGTGACCGAGGTCCCGGCCGAGCGCTGGGACATTAACGCCTACTTCAGCCCCGACCGCGAGGCGCCGGGAAAACTTTACTGCCGGCGCGGCGGTTTCATCGCGGAAGCGGACCGTTTCGATCCGCTGTTCTTCAATCTCTCGCACGCGGAGGCGGAGGTGATGGATCCGCAGCAGCGCCTTTTCCTCGAGGAGGCGTGGCACGCGTTCGAACACGCCGGCTACGATCCGCGCGCCCTCGCGGGAGTCGCTTGCGGGGTCTTCGTCGGCGCCGGCACCGGCGATTACGGCGCGACCCTGCGGCGGGCGGATCCGCTGCTGGCGCAGTCGGCCTTTGCCGGCACGGGCCTCACCCCCTCGATCCTCGCCGCGCGGCTCGCTTACCTGCTCAACCTCCGCGGCCCCGCGCTCGCGATCGACACCGCGTGCTCCTCCTCGCTCGTCGCCCTCCACCAGGCCTGCCGCGCCCTGCAGGCGGGCGATTGCCGGATGGCGCTCGTCGGCGGGGTTAACCTGATCCTCGAGCCGGAACAGATGCTGACCACCGCGCGGCTGCAGATGCTTTCGCCGCACGGCCGCTGCCGCCCGTTCGATGACGGCGCGGACGGGATCGCGCTGAGCGAGGGCGTGGTGGCGGTGATCCTGAAGCCCCTCGCGGCGGCCCGCGCGGACGGCGACCGCCTCCTCGCCGTCATCCGAGCCTCTGGCATCAACCAGGACGGGCGGACCAACGGCATCACGGCCCCCAGCGCGCCCGCGCAGGCGGAACTCATCCGCGACGTCCACCGCCGGGCGGGCGTGGATCCGGTTGAGGTCAGCTTGATCGAGGCGCACGGGACGGGCACGAAGCTGGGCGATCCGGTGGAGTTCCGCGGCCTGAGCGAGGCGTTCCGCAGCGCACGGCCCCGCACGGGTCGGTGCGCGCTTGGATCGGTGAAGTCGAATGTGGGCCACACCTCCTTCGCGGCCGGGCTCGCCGGGCTGGTGAAGGTCGTCCTCGCCCTGCAGCGCGGTCGCATCCCGCCCTCGCTGCACTTCGAGCGGCCCAATGAGCACCTCGACCTCGCCGCCAGCCCGTTCTTCATCCCGACGGAGGCCCGCGACTGGCCTTCCGGTATCGGGCCCCGCCTCGCGGGAGTGAGCTCCTTCGGCTACAGCGGCACCAACGCCCACGTGCTGCTGGCGGAGGCGCCGCCGCATGCCGGCCGGCCGCCCCTCCCGCGCCGCCGCTTCGCCCGGGAACGTTGTTGGATTGCGGCCCCCGCCAACCCTGCCGTGGCCGTTCCAACCGCCTCGCCCGCGGTCGCCGCGTGGCGCCTCACCGAGGAACCCGTGGTGACCGGCCGCCGGTGGACCATGCCGCTCGATCCCGCGGCCGCGTGGATTCGCGATCACGAGGTGGCCGGGGCCCCGTGGCTGGCGGGGGCCCTCCAGCTCGAACGCGCCCTCGCCGCCGTCCGCCCGCTCGGCCCGGGGCGGATCGTCGATTTCGCGTGGCTCCGGCCGTTCCCGGTTACCACGCCGGGCCGGCTCGCGGTCGACCTCGGTGCCGGGGAAGCGGAGCGGGAGTTGCTGGTGGGGCCGTCCGCAAGTGCGCCGTCCGCGCGGGGCCGGTTGGTGTCCGCGGAAAAGAGTGCGGCCGCCCCGGCGGCGCGGGCGTCGTGGCCGGATGAGCCCGCGCGCTTCCCGCGGCGGTGGGATCGCGACGCCTTCTACGCGGCGTTTTTCGGCGGCTCCGTCCGCCACGGGCCCGCGCTGCGCGTGATCACGTCCGCCGCGGCCGGGGACGACGAGGTCATCGCCGAGCTGCGCGTGCCGCCCGGGCTGCCCGAGGGGGTGTCGGCTGGGTTGCTGCTGGAGGGGGCGCTGCAAGCGGCCGCCGCCGTGACCGCCCGGGGCGAGGCCGTCCCGGTGGGCGTCGAGGGCGTGCGCTGGGCGCCGGCAGCGGTGGATGGGCTTGAGCGAGCCCGGGCGCGGGCGCGTCGCCGCGAACGCCGGGGGAACACGGATGTCGTCGACGTGGAATTGCTCGATCCCGCGGGGGAGGTGCGATTGGCGCTGTCGGGTTTCACCGTGCGGCGGCTGGCGCCAGCTCCCGACGTGGCGGCGCGGCTCCGCTTTGCGCGGCCCGCGTGGATGGCGCGGCCGCTGCCGCCTGCTGATGCACCCGCGCCGGTTGATGGGCCGCGGTCCGTGCTCGTCTGGGATGCGGCGGGGAATACGGCCGTGGCGCTGGCCGCGGCGTGGCCGGCTGCGGCGGTGCGCCGGGTCACGCCGGGTGAGGAGCTGGTGACGGCGGGGGCAAGCTGGATGGTGCGGCCGGACGCGCCGGAGGATCATCGGGCGCTGGTCGCCGCGGCCGCGCCGGAGGCGGTCGTGTTCGTCGTGCCGTACGCCGCTGGACCGGAGCAGGCGTTCACGCCGGTCTTCCTGCTGCTGCAGGCGCTTGTGGCCGCGGGGCGTGCGGGCGTGCGGGGGGTGATTTTGACCGACGAGGCGCCGGGTCCGGCGGTTGAGGCGCTGGCGGCGCTCCTGGCGAGTGGGCGGCGCGAGCAACCGGAGCTGCGCTGGAAGCTACTGCGCGGGGCGCCGGATCCGGCGGCATGGCTGGCTGAATGGGAGGCGGCGGACAATGCGATCGACGTGGTGGGTTCGGGCGCGGCGCGGCGCGTGCGCGTCACGGAGCCCTGCGAGCCACCGCTGGCCGGGGAGCCGGAGGTTCCGGCGCACGTCGTCTTGAGTGGGGGCGCGGGCGGGGTGGGCCGCACGGTGGCGGCGCACTGGGCGCGGCGCGGGGCCGCGGTGACTCTGTTGGGGCGGAGCGTGGAACCGCCTCCAGGGTTAGCGAACGCGTTCCCGGCCGGGGCGCGCTGGCGTTACCGTTCAGCGGACATCACGGACGCGGCCGCGGTGCGCGCGGCATTGACGGTGGCGCGGGCGGAATTCGGTCCGGTGGAGGCGGTGGTCCACGCGGCGGGGGTGACGGCAGACGCGTTTCTCGTGCGCCAGTCTCTGGCGGCGGCGCGGCGGGTGCTGGCTCCGAAGACCGTGGGCGTGGCGGTCCTCGACGAGGCGACGGCGGCGGATCCCTTGCGCTGGTTCGCGGGGTTCAGCTCGGTGGCGGCGGTGGATGGTAACGTGGGGCAGGCCGATTACGCGTACGCGAACGCCTTCCTCGACGCGTTCCTGCGGCGGCGCGCGCGGCGGGTGCTGGCGGGTGAGCGGGCGGGGCGCAGCGTGGCGATCCAGTGGCCGTTGTGGGACACGGGTCTGGGCGTGGCGCCGGAGTTCCTGGCGCTGCGCGGCGAGCGGGTCGAGCCGTTGCCGGCGGCGGTGGCGTGCGGCGTGTTGGAGCGGCTTTTGGCGGGCGAGGAGACGGTTGTGGCGGTCGGGGTGGAGTCCGTGGCGGCGGGGGAGTCGGGTTTGGAGGTGATCGCGCACGCGCCGCTGGTGGGGGCGGGTAGGGAGGAGGCTGGGGGTGTGCCGGTGGTGGTGGCGGCGGTGGCGGATTACTTGCGGGGCAAGTTGGCGGTGCTGACCAAGATCCCCGTGGAGCGCATCGAGGCGGAGGCGCCGTTGGAGCGTTACGGGGTGGATTCGTTGCTGGTGCTGGCGTTCACGCGGCGGTTGGAGGAGGACTTGGGCTCGCTGCCGAAGTCGCTGCTCTACGAGCACCAGACTTTGGCCTCCCTCGCCGCGCACTTGGCGACGCGCTACCCAGCCCGCCTCGCGCCCCTCCTCCCTGGCGCCGTCCCCGCCCCGAGCGAACTCGAGGGGCCTGCCCCGAGTGCAGTCGCGGGATCCGCCCCGAGCTCCGCCAAAGGGCCCGCCCTGAGCGTAGTCGAAGGGCCCGCCCCGAGCGTAGTCCAGGGGCCCGCTCCGAGCGTAGTCGAGGGGCCTGCCCCGAGCTCCGTCGAGGGGCCTGCCCCGAGCTCCGTCGAGGGGATCGCCATCATTGGTTTCCGCGGACGGTTCCCGCAGGCGGCGAACCCGGAGGCGTTGTGGGCCCTGCTGGTGGCGGGCCGGGATGCGATCACCGAGGTGCCGCCGGAGCGCTGGTCGCTGGCGGACTACCACTCGCCGGAGCGGGGCGCGCCGGGCAAGACCTACAACCGCTGGGGCGGTTTCCTTGCGGACGTCGACCGCTTTGACGCCGGGTTCTTCCGGGTGCCGCCGCGCGAGGCGGAGCTGATCGATCCGCAGGAGCGGCTGTTTCTCGAGACGGCGTGGCACACGGTGGAGGACGCAGGTTACGCGCGCGCGGAGCTGCGGGGCCGGCCGGTGGGCGTGTTCGTCGGCTCGATGTACAGCCAGTACCAGCTGCTGGGGCTCGAGGCCTCGGCGCCGGGCCGGCTCGTGCCCGTGAACGCCTCGCAGGCTTCGATCGCGAACCGCGTCTCCTACTGGTTCGACTGGAGCGGCCCGAGCCTGACGCTGGACTCGATGTGCTCGTCCGCCCTGACGGCGCTGCACTTGGCGTGCGCGAGCCTGCAGCGGGGCGAGTGCGAGCTGGCGCTGGCGGGTGGAGTGAACCTCTCGCTGCACCCGGCCAAGGACGTGGGCCTCGCGCAGGGCGGGTTCGCCGCGGCGGAC
>Ga0172372_10005237_pt1 | contig 18112 bp, 18 predicted proteins | sample LakKiv5m_2_FD_114544 | JGI IMG/M metagenome (GOLD analysis project Ga0172372, IMG submission 114544) | Freshwater microbial communities from Kabuno Bay, South-Kivu, Congo - kab_092012_9.5m | ecosystem: Environmental > Aquatic > Freshwater > Lake | place: Democratic Republic of the Congo...
CCACGATGACCTATCTCGTCCATTCCATGATCAGCGAGGAGGTGCATCGCAACGGCTTCAAGGTGGCTTTTTCCGGGACCTCGGCGGACGAGCTTTTTACAGGCTATTACGATCATTATCTTCTGCATCTGGCGGAAATGAAAAGCGAGGGAAGGGATCAGGAGTGGCGGACCGCCTGGGAGACCCACATCTTGCCTATCGTGAGAAATCCCTGCTTTCAGGATCCGGACCTATATGTGAAAAATCCCCGCGCCCGAGACCACATTTATGATCATCAGGCTCTGCTGAGGACAGCCCTGCGGGATTCTTGGCAGGAAGCTTTTCAAGAGGAGGATTATGGGCAGCCGCTGTTGCGCAACCGCATGCTGAACGAGCTCTTTACGGAAAATACGCCGGTGGCCCTGCATGAGGACGATCTCAACTCCATGCGTTATTCGGTGGAAAACCGGAGTCCTTATCTGGATACCCATCTGTTCCATGCGGCCTTTGCCATTCCCACCCGGGAGCTGATCCGGGACGGCCACGCCAAATCCGTCTTGCGAGATGCGGTCCGAGGGATCTTGAACGAGACCGTTCGCACGGATCGCAGAAAAAAAGGCTTCAACGCCTCCCTCAACAGTCTCTTTCCGGTCAAGGATCCCGAATTCCGCTCCTTTTTGCGGGATCCTGCTTCCCCGCTATCGGGCCTGGTTGACTGGAAGGTGATCGAGCCGTGGCTGGAGCAGGAACCCGCTCCCAATCACCTCGGAAAATTTCTTTTCAATCTGATCAACCTGCGGCTTTGGTTTGAGGTGGCGACATGAACTATTGCCGAATCTGTATTCTGCCGGACACACGTCCCAACCTGAAAATCGATGCAGCCGGAAACTGCAATTGCCCGGCTTCTGCCAAGGCCCGGCCGGTGAATTGGAAGCAAAGAAAAGCAGCTTGGCGAAAGCTGGTGCAGGAAGTCCGTGCCAAGCGGGCGTCCTACGACTGTGTGATTCCGGTGAGCGGAGGAAAGGACAGTACGTGGCAGGTCATCACCGCGCTAGAGTGGGGGTTAAGGCCTCTGGCGGTGACTTGGAAAAGTCCCGCACGCAACCGGCTGGGTGAGGCCAACCTGCAAAATCTGATCCGGCTGGGGGTGGATCACATTGATTTCACCATCAGTCCAAAGGTGGAAAAGAAGTTTACTTGGAAGGCATTTGAAAAGTTGGGCAGTCCGGCGATTCCCATGCACATGGCGCTACATGCCATTCCATTGCGGGTGGCGGTTAATTACCAAATCCCGATGATTCTTTGGGGCGAAAACTCGGCCTACGAATATGGCGGGGATGAAGATAAAAATCTTAAGGGAACAAAGCTAACTCCTGAATGGTTCCGGAGGTATGGGGTCACCCATGGAACCCGGGCGGAAGATTGGGCCGGGGCTGGCTTGAGCCTAGAGGAGCTGACTCCCTACCGATTCCCTTCTTCTCAAGAACTCAAACGCCATCCCGTTCGGGCGGTTTTTCTCGGGCAATTTTTCCCTTGGGATCCGCTCCAAACCTTCCGGGTGGCGCAAAGACACGGTTTCCAGCCGGCTGCAAAACCCAAAACCGGGCTTTATAAATTCGCCGACATTGATGACAGCTTTCTCATTACCCTTCATCACTGGATGAAGTGGTATAAATTTGGTTTTACCCGCCTTTGGGACAATCTGTCCCAAGAAATCCGTCGGGGGCGGATGTCGCGGCCTCAGGCCGTTCGTGTGGTAAAAAAGCAGGGCGCCGAATTTCCCCAAGGTGAGATCCGTGAATTTTGTCGCTACGTGGGCAAAGGCCCGCGCCGCTTCTTTCGGGTGATTGAAAAATTCCGAAATCGGAAAATCTGGAAACGGGATCCACGAGGCCGCTGGATCCTACGGGATTTTCTGATTCCTGGATGGTCTTGGCGGAAGGGGGAGACGCATTGAAGTTCTTGCCGCAACAGCCTCCGAGGGCGTTTCAAGTCGGCCTTCAAGGCCAGATCACCATTTTTGATCATGGTAAAATCGAGTTGCAACCCAACGAGCAGGTCACCTTTACCCTGCCGCAAGGTGGCGAATACGATGTCACCCGGAAAGAGTGGGGATTTTATGCCACGCCCTCCCTCAACGGGAGGCTGGAGCAGTTCGGCCTCCGAGGTGTGCTGATCAAAAACCGAGGAACGGGGCGGTTTTTTGTCCTGTTGGTGGAAAAAGGAAAGGAGGCCGGCTTCGAGGATTATTGCCGGGCAGAAAATCTTGTGGCGGTGGCCTGGTTGGACTCCACAGCATTGCTAGAATCTTTGGAGAAGAAGGTTCGCCCTTGAAAACCGCCGCTGCCTTGAGCTGCTTTTGCGACCAGCCGGATCCCGTGCCGGCGTACCAGTACGATCGTCCCCCTGAAGGGGAGACCCAGTTTGATTGGAAGGGCCAGACGTACCGGCGCGGTTATCAGCGGTGTCGTCGTTGCGCACACTGGTCCGCGGAAATTCACATGGATCTAACGGACTTCTATCGGGGAGGCTACATGGACGGAACGTATGGGGAGCGCATCCTTGAGAATTTTCAAAGAATCCTGGCCCTTCCCCCTGAAAAATCCGATAACTCTGAGCGGGTGCAGCGAGTTTTGGCCTTTGCGAAAACCCATCTAAGCCGTGGCATCAGCCCAAGGCTTTTGGACGTGGGCTCCGGGTTGGCGGTTTTTCCGTATCGCATGAAGGAGCATGGCTGGCAGGTGACCGCGTTGGATCCTGACGCCCGGGCCGCGGAGCACGCCCGGCAACATGCAGGGATCCGGGCTGTTCACGCGGATTTCATGAGGTGGGAGCCTGCTTCACGCGAGCTTTTCGACGTTATCACCCTCAACAAGGTGCTCGAGCACGTGGAGGACCCGGTTGCCATGCTGGCTCGAGCCCGGCGCTGGATTTCGCCCCGAGGATTCCTGTACGCCGAGGTTCCTGATGTCTCGGCTGCCGAAGGCGGTCCCGCGCGGGAGGAGTTTTTCATCGAACACCTGCACGTCTTCAGCTCGGCAAGCCTGGCGGAGGCCTCGCGCCTGGCGGGATGGAGCCGGTTGGGGGGCTTTGAATTCCGGGAGCCGAGCAGCAAGCATACCCTCTGCGCTTTTTTGCGCGCCCCATGAAAAAGCCTGGTTCATCCTCTGGTGGCGCAGGGTCCCCGGATTCGGTACCCCGTTGTTACTCCACCTGGGGAACCTCCTATTACGAGGAATTCTATGGGGACCAGGCCCCGTATCCCCCGGTGCACGCGGATCTACTCCGCTCCCTCCTCCTTTCCTCGGGCGCCAAAACCGTCCTGGATGCCGGATGTGGTCCCGCCTCCTTCCTTCGGCGCCTTGGAAAAGAGGCTTTGGACCTCTATGGATTTGACCTCACCCCGGAAATGGTGGCCGAGGCAAAAAAAACCATGGCGGCTTTGGGATTCGACCCGCGGCATTTCTGGCAGGGAAGCGTCCTCCAGTCCGGAGATTTTGTGCGGCCTGGTCTGCCGGCGCACTACGACGCCTGCGTTTGCATCGGAGTCCTTCCCCACGTTCCGGCCGACCAGGATACGACGGTCCTGAACAATCTGTATCAGGCTGTTCGCCCCGGGGGATTGGTATTGGTGGAGGCACGGAACGCCCTCTTCAGCCTCTTCACCCAAAACCGCCTCACCCATGCGTTTCTCCGGAATGATCTGATGCGTGCGGATGAACTCCTGGCGACAGCGGGGCCCGCGGCGGCGCCCATCGCGGCGGCCCTGGACGAATGGCAGAAGCATTTCCGCATGGATCTTCCGCCCGTGCGGAGAGGAAAGAAAGACGAGCCCGGGTATGATGAGGTTCTCTCCCGGGTCCACGTTCCCTTTGTCCTGCAGGAGCAATTCCGGCAGACTGGATTCCAGGAAGTTCGGACCTTCTTTTATCATTATCATGCCCTCCCCCCCATGTTGTCTGGCGCATCTGAGGCCTTTTTCAAAAAAGCGAGCGTGGAAATGGAGAATCCCTCGGATTGGCGGGGCCACTTCATGGCCTCCGCCTTTATTTTAGCGGCGACCCGCACATGATTCATCCGGATGGCTGGAATCATTACTGCATTTGGGAGCATAGCCGGAGCATTCGGGAACTCTACGAAAGCCGTTGCCTCCAGCAGGCCGAGGAAATGACTTCCCACCGGCAGGCGGTGGAATTGTTGGCTCCCTACGTGGGACCAGGGGACCAGCTGCTCGATGTGGGCTGCGGCAGCGGGTACTTCTTTCATTCCCTGCGAAACCGGGCCGTGCCGGTGGAGTACTACGGGATGGATGCAGCTCCCTCCCTCTTGGAAATCGGTCGGCGCATCCTGCCCCGGTACGGGCTCGACCCCGCGCGGCTCCTGCATTTGCGGTTAGAGGACCTTCGGGCTCAAGTGGACCACGTGGTATGCATCAATGTTTTGTCAAACATCGACAACTACCACCGCCCCTTGGAAAGGATGCTCCAAGCCGCCGCCAAGACCGTGATTCTCCGGGAATCGGTGGCGGACATCTCCCGCTACCAGTACGTGAGAGATTCCTTTCTCGACGAAGGAACGGACCTACGGGTGCACGTCAACACCTACGGCCGTGGCGAGCTGGAACAACTCATTTCCTCCTACGGCTTTCGGGTGGATTTTTTCACGGACGAGTTTACCGGCGGAAAACCCCAGAACGTGATCGGGTATCCCCACCACTGGACTTTCCTGAGGTGTGTGCGCCAGAAAAGTCGGACCTCTCCCGCCGGGAATTAAGCATTTAAGTATTCATGGGCGAGTGTTCCCACTTTGAAAATTCTGTGGTAAAAGATAAGCTGCCAATGAATCGCCCGGTACCCACACTTTCTTCCCGATGAAATCCATCCAGCAACTGACCGATGATTATCCGGCGAACTCCCGTCACATGGGCGAATACATCGCCTACCAGGAGCGGTACAAAACCAAGCCTCGAGAAAGCGACAAAGTCTTGGTCCAGCACCTGCAGGCCCGCCTCCGGAAGAAAGAACCGAGGATCATGGACATCGGTTGTTCCACTGGAAATCTGTTGCGGGTGGTGCACACCGCCTTTCCCGATGCGGATCTGTGCGGGGTAGACCTTAATGCGGAACAAATCGAGCATTGCCGACGGGATCCTTCTCTCCATGGCATCCGTTTTGAGTCCATGGATATTCAAGCCCTGCGCGGGGGGCCCTACGATGCCGTTACCTGCAGCGCCGTGGTTTTCTGTATGGACGACGAGGGCTTCCAGAGGGCTGGCCGGTGTATTTTCGAAACCCTCGCACCCGGGGGTGTTTTCGTCTGCTTTGACCTCTTTCATCCGTGGGAACAGGATCTGGCGATCGTGGAGAAGTCCCGGGCGTTTCCGGAGGGCTTGCCGCTGCATTTCCGTTCCTATGCCTCGGTGACCGCCCTTCTCCAGAAGGCGGGGTTCGCCAAAATGGAATTTCACCCCTTTCAAATCCCTATCGATCTGCCCAAGCCGGATTTCAACCAGATCACAACCTTCACGGAAAAACTGGCGGACGGCAGTCGGCTCCAATTCCGCGGATGTTTGAGTCAGCCATGGAATCATTTGGTGGCCGTCCGACAATAAATTTAAAGCTTTTTTGAATTCTTTTTCAAGGTTTGCCGGTCTCTGTGGGGACTGGCCGCCCACCTCTGAATCGGTGCTTGCTCACGGACTTGGGATCGGCGCGCCGCCAGAACAACTCGGTATCCGAACCAACAAACTTGAGGGTGCGAAGTTCCTGTTCCAAAGCGGGGCGGTTGCGCATTTTTCCCCGGATGGCTCAGGAATCGTAATGGAAGGCTATGTTTACAACCGTGATGACTTTCCGTCGGCATCCAATGATGCAGAGCTGATCTATCGGCTCCACCAGCAACGCGGATTTTCAGGGGCGCTGGAATCAATATCCGGTGACTTTACGGTTGCCCTTTATGATTCTCGTGAAGGGAAACTTTACCTGGGCCGCGACCGTTTTGGGGTTCGGCCTCTTTACTGGGCCAAATCTGCCGAAGGAATTGCTTTTGCTTCCCGTCCCCTGGCCTTGGCTTCTCTGCCGGGCGTCGGGAAAGAGCTGAATCGGCTCTTTGTGGCCCGCTTTGCATCCTGCCATTACCGTTATTTTGACCACGTTCCCACTGAGTCCCCCTACCGCAACGTGTCGCAACTCCCCGCGGCCCATTGGCTTTGCTGGGATTCCAAGGAGATCCGTACCGGAAATTATTGGCAGCTTTTGGATCAGCCGGATTGGCAAACGTCGGAAGAAGAGCTCGCCTTGGAGTACCGGGAACTTTTTCTGGATGCAGTGAGGCGTCGAATCCGGGTTGTGAAAAACCCGGCCTTCACCCTTTCGGGGGGAATGGACTCCTCTTCCGTGCTGGCAGCCGCCGCGCACACAGCGGGAAGAAAGTTCCCGGCCTTTTCATCCGTCTATCAGGACCGCACCTACGATGAGTCCCGCGACATTGAGCCCATGCACGCCGGCCCCGTCAGCACCTGGAATCCTGTGGCCGTGGATTACCCCGACATCTATGCACTGATTCGGCGGATGATTGCCGCCCATGACGAACCCGTGGCCACCGCGACCTGGCTCTCCCATTTCCAGGTAGCCGAGGCCATGGGAAAAGCGGGCCACGATGCGGTCTTCGGCGGCCTCGGTGGCGACGAATTGAACGCGGGAGAATACGAATACTTTTTTTTCCATTTCGCCGATCTGGAGCAGGCCCGTGAAAAAGAGGTGCTGCAGCACGAAATCTCAGAATGGGCGCGCCATCATGATCACCCGATCTGGCGCAAAAATGCGCGGGTGGCCCAAGAAACCTTGGGCCGGATCCGTGACCCACAAACACCCGGGCGTTGCCTGCCGGATCCGGAAAGATGGCGGCGGTATGCCCCCATTCTCAATCCGGATTACGCAGACCTGCGGAGCTTTCAGCCAATCTTGGAACACCGTTTTTCCAGCTATCTGAAGAACCGCACTTGGCAGGATCTCTCCCGGGAGACCGCCCCTTGTTGTCTCCGTGCCGAAGACCGGCAGACTGCAGTCTTCGGTCTGCGGAATATCGACCCGTTTTTTGACCATCGACTGGTGGAATTCATGTTTCGGGTGCCGGGCACCATGAAAATTCGGCATGGCGTCACCAAGGTGCTTTTACGGAAGGCCATGCAGGGCATTTTGCCTGAGGAGACTCGGTTGCGGGTGAAAAAAACTGGTTGGAATGCTCCCGCGCATTTGTGGTTTTCAGGAAAGAATCTTGATTTGTTGCGAGACTTGATTCGGTCTCCGGCAGTGCGGAACACGGGGATTTATCTGGAATCGGAAGTGGACCGCCTGATTTCTGAGCATGAAAACATCCTCGAGGACCGGCAACCTCGCGAAAATCACATGATGATTCTTTGGCAGATTGCCAATCTCGGCATCTGGCTGGGAGCGTAAGCGAGAGGAAACGTTCTGCGGGCGACGGAGTTGCGAAAGGATTTGAAAAAACGGCGCAGCCTCCAACTGCTTTTCATCGGAAAAGCCAATTTTTTTGCGGAAACCCTTTTGGTGGAGGCAGCCCGCCGCGTTTTGGCAAAAACACATGCGGTGACTTTTCTTGATGGCCACAGCCCGAAAATTAAAAGCCTCTTGCTCAACCGGAAACTTTCTGGGCACCAACCCTCGACAAAATATCAAGGCTGTACCGGAATACGTTGTCTGCCGGTGATTTGGCAGGCTTTCTGTGCAGGCAGCAGCGCCCTTTTCCGTGCCGGCCTAAAATCGCGAGGGTGCCGAAGAAAATTTTACGAGGCCCTACTGAAAGTGGAATACAAAGAGGTGCCGGTGGGAGACTGCATTTTTAATTCCTATTTGAGATTTTGTCATGACACTGTCCGGGTGGACTACGCCTACCTCAAAACCTTTTACCAAGTTTATAAAAATCTGACACTTTGGGACAAAGTTCTTGAAAAAAACTCGCACGCTGCGCTTAAGAAGATATTCCTAATTCCTGAGCCCGTTTACCATGACGAATCCCTGCGAAGGCTCCTGCTCCGCCGCGGTTTTACCGAGATCAGGCAAAATCCAGCCACGGGCCAGCTCACCATGCTTAAAAAGCAGCCTTGGGGCCCCCGGATCATGTTTGACTCCTTCCTTTCAAGAAACATCCAAAGAAAACATTTGCCAAAGGTCAAAAAGGAACTGGCTGCTCTTGTCAGTCGGGAAGAGACCTATGAAGGAATGAACCGTGCAGGGGGCGACATCAATCCAAATGTAAAGCTCCGAAGCGGCCCCGATTTTTCCGCAGCCGCTGCAATATTTTTACACGCAATTTCCGACGCCCAGTACATCTACGGAATTAGCTGTTTTCTGGATCTGCATGATTGGCTGATGAGCACAATCAAAATAAGCAGAACGCAAAAAATACCTTTAATCATAAAATGCCATCCTTCTCTTTTTAATCCGGATCTAAATTATCCGGTCGATAAAATGTATCTGAGGCGTTTGCAAAAAACCTTTGGAATTCACCCGGAAAAAATTTCCGCAGATGAAATCTCCGCTACGAGAGTGCCGGGGGTTTATTTTATTCACCACACCTGCCCGCCCAAAAGCCTGACTTGCAAGATCCCCAGGGTGCTTTTTTTGACCCACCATGGAAGTATTGCCACCGAAGCCGCCTTTTTGGGGCAGAGCGTCATCTCTTCCAGGGCTGGCCCGTATCCAGCCGATGTCCGGTTTGTTCACCAATACAGCACCATGGAAGAATACGAACACCTTGTCCAACAATGGAAAATCGGGAGGCTTCAGACTTCCAAATCAGCTCGCTATGATCTGGTGCGGTGGGCCGCCAAAAGACGTTTTTACAAGGATTACAAGGATCATTATTATTTTTATCTTGCGAGAAAGTATGCACACCCAATTCCAAAGCAGACCCTGGAAGCCAGTCTTCGCCAACTCGAAAAAAAATGTAAATCTAAAAAGTTTAAAAAAATTGTAGTTAACGATTTGGCCCTCCGCATTTCGTCTCAAAGACTTTTTGGCTGATTAAATTTAGAAAAGTCTTTCAGGTGGGACCTGCACGCTAAAAAAAACGTCAAAAAACACCAACAAAACCGCCAAGCAAAAACCCGACTCTAAATAAAAACCGCGATTTATAGAAAATATAAAAAATGAAATTCAAAAATGATCTTTTTTCAAAAATGAAGAAAAAATTGCTACCTCCGCACAAAAAATTTTACGCGGAGTTCGAAACAGATCGAATTATACGGGAAAAATTTTATGGCGACTTTTCTTATCAGGGAATCATGGTTGAGGTTGGAGGAGCGACTCCAGAGTTTATCTCCATGTCAAAGCATTTTAAGGATTGTGGATGGCGATGTATTATCATCGAACCGAACCCTGAATTTTGTCAGCTTCACCGGAAAGCGGGTAATGAGGTAGTTGAATGCGCCTGCTCCTTTGAGGAAAAGGAGGCCTCCGAATTTCAGGTAGTAAACTGGCATAAAACTTCTAGAATAATAACCGATGGTATCTCTGAGCACTCCTTTTCCTCGTTACAAGTAAAAAAAGAGTATCTGCAAAAGCATAATTATCAAAGCGTTGAAGAATTGCATTACCGAACCATTCAGGTCCGAGTTCGAAGACTTGACGCTATATTGCAGGAACTACAGGTTCCCCGGCTTGATATCGTATCTGTTGATACAGAGGGCTGGGAATTAGAGGTTTTACAAGGTCTAGATCTCGAAAAATACCGGCCCAAGGTTGTGGTGCTAGAGAACTATCTGGATAATCATAAATACCCTGAATACATGAAAAAGGCGGGCTACTCAGTTGCTTGCCAATGCGGTCATAATACTGTTTTTGTGCATTCTTATTATTGAGGGTCTCACCAGTTAGCTATGTTTTATTTGTATATTAAGAGGGATCCAAAAAAAGTATGATTCGCCAAAAACAAGCTCACCGTTTTTAGGGTAGAAAGCTATCGCCAAAAAATGAATTCTCAATTCAAATTCAGGCAGGCTTATACCGGGAATCTTGAATTACTAGGCGGTTTTTCTAAATGTCCAATTTATTCTTTTGCCGCAGCTTTTTAATTATATAGCAAAAGCTTATGAGTGTTTCCTAGGTTTGTTTCATTGATCCAAATATCTCTGACCAGAAAAACTCTCTTATTATTTATCAGAGGAATTCGGGCGCTCTACCTGTCGCACCAAAATAAATACATGATTCAATTCACCCAGCCCAGTCAAGTGGGCTAGAACGCACTTCGAGATTCCTACCGCCATGGCAAGAGTGGATTTTCTTACCCATCCACACCATCGTTTCACGCAGAGCTTCGATTGGCTTTTTGAGGCTTTGGGTGTGGAAGTGCGGATTTTGCATGGCGATCCGGCGACATTGGAAAGTTACCTTCCCAGCCTCGCCTCCAATCCACCGCCACTTCTTCTTTTGTTTCAACTTGAGCATCTGGCTGCCTGGGCAAGCTGTTTTTGTCCCGTTGTGGTTTTTCCCATGCATGATTTCACCCAACTTACGCCGGACTCCTACCTTTCCTCTCTGCGGAGGGTCGAGTGGATTTGTTTTTGCCGGACTTTACACCACCGACTAGCCGGCCTGGGACTCTCCAGTCGATATCTGCAATATGCTCCTGATCCAGGAAATTATCCGCAAGTCTCTTGGGATCGGCCCCTGCGGGCCTTTTTTTGGGAGCGGATGCCGGCTGAATTTGATGGCCGCGCGGCCCAATCCCTGTTGTTGTCGATGGGGCTAAGAGATTTGGAAATACGCAAACTAGAGGATGCCCAGTTTTTCCCCACTCCCGAAGGGAAAGGGAGTCGCCACGTGCAGGGATGGGAATCTCGCGATGAGTATCTCCGTAAACTAAGCGAGTTTAACATATTCTTTGGTCCCCGCAGATATGAGGGTCTCGGTCTGACAATCCTTGAAGCTATGGCAATGGGGCTTTGCGTGGTGGCAGAGGATTTGCCAACGGCCAATGAATATCTTGTGCCCCGCTACAACGGAATTCTTTACCGCGGTGGCCGCCAGACTTTGCATCCGCTGACTCCGGTTTCCAAAGAGCAGCTTTCGGAAATGGGAAAAAATGCACGCCAAACCATAACGACAATCCACCAAAGGTGGGTCGATGAACGGAGGGAGATCGGCCGGCTGGTCCAAAAATTTGACAATCTTCCCCGGGAAACGATGCCCCCACCCGCGGGGTTGCTGGAAGCTACCCTACAGTTTGCCGAAGATCCCGAAAGGCTTTGGAAGCTGGGGAGTGTCCAAAACCCGCCTGAACTCATCTGGCGATCCCAAAGAATCGAGTCTTTGGCTAAGCGGAGGCGAGGACTGCTTGGAAAAGTCCGCTGGTTTCTCGAAAATCCCCGCGGCTACCTGCGGGCCCAACTCAAATCGCCTGTTTGAAAAAAGAAAGAACCAAACGGGCCCTGATTTTGGGAGTTTCCGGACAGGATGGAGCCCTGTTAGCAAGATTTTTGCTGCGCAAAGGTTATGAGGTGCATGGATCTTCCCGGGACCACGAGGTGCAGTCCTTTACGAACCTGGAAAGGCTGGGAATTAAGGAGGCCATCCGGCTTCACTCCATCTCCCCTTCCGATTTTCGGAGCGTGATGACGGGGCTGCAGAAAGTCAACCCGCATGAGGTTTACTCGCTGGGGGGGCAAACCTCCGTGGGGCTTTCCTTTACCTACCCGGTGGAGACTTTTGAAAGTATCACGGTGGGAACCTTGAACATTCTGGAGTGTCTTCGAGTCCTCAACCGGCCTGTTAAGTTTTACCATGCGAGCTCCAGCGAGTGTTTTGGCAACACCCCCATCCCGGCCACGGAAGCAACCCCCTTTCATCCCCGGAGCCCTTATGCCACGGCTAAGGCCGCAGCCCACCACGCGGTAGCCAATTACCGTGATGCTTACGGACTTTTTGCCTGCTGTGGTATCCTCTTCAACCACGAATCTCCTTTGCGTCCGACACGATTTGCGACCCAAAAAATCGTGGCCTCCGCCTTACGCATCGCTCAAGGATCCAAGGAAAAACTTATCCTCGGGGATTTGGGAATCCAGCGGGATTGGGGCTGGGCTCCGGAATATGTCGTTGCTATGTGGAAGATGCTTCAAGGCGAAAAACCGGAGGATTTTGTCATCTGCACAGGACGGAGTCATAGTTTGGAGGAGTTCACCGCCAGGGTCTTCCGGGAGTTAGGTTTAAACTGGAAAAATCATGTGCGGCACGACTCCCAGCTGCTCCGCCCCTCCGACCTTGAGGTCAGCCGCGGACATCCGAAACAGGCCGAAAAAAAACTGGGCTGGAAATCAAAAACATCCTTCCCGCTGCTAATCAAAAAACTTGTGCAGCAAGACCTTGATTAGGCTGCTTGTTTGAAAAGTTCGAAGCAGCCCACCGCCCTTGCTGCCGCCGCCTTGTCCGGATCGTGAAATTTGGTGTAGTGCCAGTCAAAATAAGTCTCTTCGGTAACCTCGGAGGCCTGCACTTTCCGCCAACCTACGCTGTTGTATTGGAAGTACCAGGTGCGCTCCATAGAGAAGCCGGAGGCTGCGATCATGGACTCCAAGGTCCGTGGGTCAAAAATCTGGAGCCATCCATGATTCGCCGGTGTGCCTACCGGGACGGTCAACCAGAGTTTCCCCCGGGGTCGCAACACCCGAAAAAGCTCGTCCAAGGCCTGGCCGGCACACTGAGGGGCGTTTTCCCGAAACGCGGAGTCGGCGGTGTACAAGCGAGTGTTGTCCATACCGATATGTTCCAACGTGGAGATGCAAGCGATCAGGTCAAAACAAGAATTGCGGTAGGGAAGCTTACGAAGATCTTCGTATAGATAAGAAACCCCGGATCTCCAAGCGCAGTAATTTTCGGGAGCTAGGGTCACGATGTGGATTTCCTTTTCCGCCAGCACCGGTTGTGTCAGGTAGAGTTCCTGATTGAGGGCCGAACCCGCGTCCAGAAGCCGGGCTGGTCCCGGCGTGATTCGTTGGAAGAACCATGGGATTTCCACGATTCGTTCGTCGAGACCGATTCCGAAGCGAGATGGCAAATGTTCCGGATCGAAACAACCCGAATTAAGGATTCGGCCTATTTCCTGCTCCTTGTACTCTTCATATCCCGGTGCCCACGGCCGAGCTCCAGCCCCCTGAAACCGGTGAATTTTCCTCCTTATCCTCCAATTTTTTAGCCAAGCAGGGGTTTTCATGGATCTTGTGAGGCGGGAAAACTTTGCTCCAAAAAACGGCTCATGGTTGCAAAAGCCCTTATCCTGCGCCACCGCAGCAGCCACGCTGCCGGGGAGACCAGCCACGAGGAGTTTGGGCGCGCTCCCCGAATACGATTCAAGATACGCCGAAAAAGAATATAACGCCTGATCTGCTTTTTGGCCTCGGGCTGCCGATGGGGAGGTAGTTGGCCTGCCAACAAGTTAAGGAGCCGGTGGGTGTCGCGGGGGTGGATGGCCGGGCGAAGAGAGTCATGAAATAGAAAGGAAGCCACCGAGATGCTTGAATACAGGAAACTAACTCGGGCGCAATATTCATAGGTCCAGGCGGTGTCTCCGAAAGATTTGAAATCGGTTCGGAAAGGAGACCGGTTGAGGCAGCGGGAGGAAAATAAGGCCCCTGCCAGAGAACCGAGAAGGTTGCAGTCCCCAGCCTGGATTTGTAGCCGAACCATGGCTGACTTGGGTATGATTTTGCCCTCATGGGCATCGAGCATGGCCGCGTGCTGGACAAGGGGCCAATTCCGAAAGCCAGGATCCGTCCGAGAGCCTCGCGGAGGGGTGAAAGCAACCTCCGCGCCTGCGACGGCCGCCATCTCGAGGAGTTTTCGCAGGGCCTCCGGATCGCAAAAATCACCGACAGTGTTGAGATAAATCCAATCCTGATTTGCATGGGAGATCGCGGTGTTCCACGCCCTGTATAAACCCGGTCCGATTTCCAAATACTTGCCCCCCAGTCGATTGGCGGCTTGTTGGGCAAGCTGCTGGGCCTGATCCGAGCTGGGGGTTGCCACCCAAATGGTCTGTCCGCTTTTTTTATACAAAGGCTCATGCTGCTGGATATGGGCCTCGAGGATATCCCTCTGCCCATAAACCGGGATGATGACCGAAACCCTTGCAAGGTCTGGCTGGGGACTCACCAATAAGCCCCTTTTTCCATGAGCATGAAATTATGGGGGCGCTCTTCCGGCAGGGGCCGGGTCCAGAATTCATTATAAAAATCCGCATGATCCCAGCGGCCGCCCATGATACCGAACAAGAGCTGCAATTGTCCGCCGAAATGCAGGCCCTTCCTGCCCAGGTTTTTGGCGTGGGCAACCAAAGGCAAAGACCAGGCACCCGCGCCCACCAAAGCGATATCAAAAGGAATGGATTGCATCTTGCGCTTCATTTCCTCCAGGGCTTCAAACCAGTCGCGGTGTTTGGGGGTCTCTAAATAGGGAAGCTGGGGGCATCGCAGGATCTGGCACTGCGTCCGAACCTGCGGAAGCAAAGGCAGGGATCGTTCCGGAAAAAACCCAAGTTTTTCCAGGTGCGGCAGCTGGGCTCGGATAGTGTCCTCAAATGGGCTGATGACCAACCAGCGGAGGGAGCAGAGCTCCGGAAGCCAGGTGGCAGGAGGGTGGACCGGATGGAGGGCCGTTAGGCTAATCCTGTCTGCTTGGGAGGCGTATCGGGCCAAGGCACGGTCTTCGTAAGCGGACAGATAGGTGCCAGGGGTTTGCCAAACCGGAACCAGATCCAGTGAGCCCAAAGCCGCCCGGTAAAGGGGCTGCCAGCGTTGGATGGCTTCTTTTTCAACCGGGAAAAAGCCTGCTGTGTGGTGGAGCCGTTGGGTGGGGCGCCACCAGGAGGCGTTCTTCGGCCATGGAAGTTGTATCCAACGGTCGAAATACTCCAAGACCATCATTTCCGTGGTGCCAAGTTTGCCCGCCGCAAAAGGGGAGTCTGCACGCAGGCCATGGGCAATCTGCTTCTCATCACGAAAGACCTGCTCTGCCGATTCAAATCCCTTTCTGGCCCAGCGGCGCCAACGAAGACCGGTCAGCCGGTTGAGGCGGGGCAGATTCATTGACCAGGCAGCTTATTCCGTTTGACCAGGCGCCATTTGGTGAGTGGAAAAAACCAGCGCCGTTGGGTCACGGGTCGAGTCGAGGAAGAAAAAATCCGGCGGAAAAAATCTACGAGCCGGTTCAAGTCGTAAACCGCGGGCGGGCGGTTCTCCCGAAAGGGCGAAGCCTGCACATACCGGGCATAAAGTTCCGGGGTATCGTCCACATGTAAGACGTATTCGGCAAGCGCCTCCATGGATTGAAAATCATCTGCACAAATGAAACTGTCCGGGTTAAAATCTTCTTTGACGCGGGGGTCGCCCCAATGAATCGGAATCGTGTGAACATGGAAGGGGTCAACCAACTTCTCGGTGGTCCAGCCAGGGCGGCGGTCGTTTTCAAAAGCTAGGTTGAAGCGGTAGTTCCGGATCCATCGAATTTTATGGTCATATCGCCCCAAGCCTTCCCCCTGCTTCGGAATCCGGAAACCTGTGTTGTTGCTGGCCGGCCCGGCGGAGTCGACCTTTCGGCGGCGATTTAAAACCTCAAAAAACCTTTGTCGTTGCCGCGTTGAACGATCTGCATAGGCGCAAAGAAGAGAGCAAAAATGGGGCTTGGCGGCGCGAATCATGACGGGATCAGGAAGGGCTTTCCGGATCATGGGTTCAAGCTGCTGATCGAAGGCGTAGATTGGCAAATAGTAGGAGCGTGGATCGTCAATTTTTTGCGGGACGACCGCGTAATCGCATTCCTTCCAATCCGGACCGTAGAGCTCTTGTGTCCAGTAAATCTTGATTCCGTTGTGCAGGCGGTGGCCTTGGCCAATGTGACTGTAAATGATGAAATCTGCCGGCTCGTCCCAGCGAATCTCGAAATGGGGCTCCAGCAGCTGGGTGAAAAAAGAGCGGCCCCCTTCCGCCATATCGCTGAACACAAGGGAGATGTTAGGTTTCATCGCCGAAAAATAATTTCAAATGTTGGGTCATCTCGGCCAAGGGGCGCCGGAAAGCAAGATATTCGGCCATTTGGCGTTGGTAGGCTAGCCAATCCTGCCAACCCCCTTGGGACTCGATGGCCTCTGCCCGACTGAGGGCACTTGGAAGGGTCGGGCAATCCAAACTAGGAAGGGCCAAGCCACGATGATCCAGGGCGTCCGCTCTGGCCAGGAACACGTTGCCGGCCAAGACCGCCTCGACACCCCAATTACCCCAACGCGGCCTCGAATCGGTCCGAACAGCGTAGCGGTGGGCAAGCATCAGGCGCAAATACTCCCTAATCTCGCCTTGGAGTTTGGTGCAGGGCAGGAAAGTTGAAGGCAAGGGGTCTTGCCAACTGCCTTTTTCGATCAGAATTCCGCGTCGTTCCCTCTGGCCTGAGGCAAAAAGATGCGACAGCGAATTCCATGCCGCCAAGGATTGAAAGGAGTAGGGAAACTCCAGAACATGGCCGCGGTTTCGTGGTCGGCACCGGTATCGGCGGAATCCATGATTGAGAAACATCCGGTAACCCTCCCGGGGCCTACGCAGCGCCTCTTTTTGTAGGGGGCTGCCAGGCTCCGTCGAAAAATACGCCCAGCAGGTATTTTTGCACTTCTGGACAATGCGGTCCGGGATGGGAAGGTCCATGCAGATGACCAGATCAAAGCGGTCCCATGCTACTTCGTCGCAACGCACAGCATATTTGGCCGATGGCGAAGCAAGCCATGCCTCCATCTCGTCCAAACGGCCGCGAAACCTTTCTTCTGGATTTGGACAGTTCACATATTTAAGCTTCCATGAGAAACATTCAGGATCCGGTTCCTGATGGACCACAAAATATTCGGCCCTCAAATCCGACAGAAAAGACATCGGTCCAAGATGTCCCCCGTTGCCCAACACGACCTCCGTCCAGGGGCGCGAAGGGGGGCAGGGCTCGTACATGCCCCAATAGGAGGGTTGTTTGACCAGGGCAACTTTCCGGGCTTGCCAAAATTCTTGGAGGGCTGCGGACTCCGGGGGTCCAACCGTGCTCGGCCAACCGTGCACCTCGAGCCAATTCAGGCTTTTTCGCGGAAGGAATATGCCCAGGCCCTCGAGTCTTTGCGGGATCCGAAAGGTTCCCGGTGCAGGGGAGCGAGTCGACATAAGTCCTCTCTAGGGTGTTTCCCGCTTTTTTCCAGAACTTGCATGGAATTCCCGGCTTGAAAGCTGTTGCGACAAAAGGCGCCCGCCTATTTCGTGCGTGGCTTTACCGGCGACTTCCTGTCTGGAACCGGGCGTGCTTCCAGAAAAAACTTGCAGGATTCGAGCGTCGTTGGGGCCTGGAAACCCGTGGCTTTACTAAGCAGGGATTTTTCGAAATTTTCCGTCAAAAAATTCTCGCGAGCTCCCAGCCCAAAATATTTTATGAACTGCAGGCAGGTGACGGGCGGGTGGGCAGTTTGGGAATTTGGCTGGAAAGGGAAAATCCCTCATGGAGGGTTGAAGCCTGGGAGCACCGTGAATTCCCGGCTGCCGCCTTTGCCCGGCACAGACCTTCCACCCAGCTTCACCGAGACCGAAAAACAAGTTGGGCCAATCCTGGAGGTGAGACATTTCCTTCCGGCATGACTATTCGTGGATCCCGGGAGGCGTCTGCCCTTTGCCGCGCTTTGGGGCGTGGGGCAAAAGGCCTGAAATGGGTTGGCATCTGGAACCCGGGTCGCCATCCGGCATGGTTTTTACGAATGCGTCGCCTAGGATTCCGCTTGGAGCTCGTTTACGAGAGAATGGAATTTTACAGAAAAACAAAATGAAGAAAGTCGCGTTTCATTCCCAGACCCTGGGATTTCGTGGTTCCGAGCAAGCCTTGTGGGATTACGCAGAACTGAATGAAAGCATTCTGGGTAATCAGTCTCTGATTTGCTTTCGTGCCCGTTCCGGCATGCAGCAAACGCCAGCTTTTGTGAAGTGGAAGTCGCGATTCCCCCTGCTCCCCTACCATGATTTTTCCGACTTGAAGCGCAAGCTCGTTTTGGCCGGCGCCGAGATCTTTTACATGCTCAAGCCCGGGCTTTATAACCGGGACCTAGTCCCTGG
>Ga0172372_10005239_pt1 | contig 18110 bp, 15 predicted proteins | sample LakKiv5m_2_FD_114544 | JGI IMG/M metagenome (GOLD analysis project Ga0172372, IMG submission 114544) | Freshwater microbial communities from Kabuno Bay, South-Kivu, Congo - kab_092012_9.5m | ecosystem: Environmental > Aquatic > Freshwater > Lake | place: Democratic Republic of the Congo...
TAGCATTGAACATCACCAACAATGAAGTTCCTGATTATCTAACGGGATATTCTGTATATAACTTAGATATTGGCAGTCTTCTGGCTGGAAGTAAATATCGTGGAGAGTTTGAGGAAAGACTCAAAGAAGTAATCAAAGCATTGAATGTCAAAGGTAAATGTATACTTTTTATTGATGAAGCTCATCAAATGCGGGGAGCTGGATCAGGTAGCAACAGCAGTGTAGATTTTGCCAACATAATTAAGCCTGCATTGACTAAAGGTCGTATTAAAGTTATTGCCAGTACCACATGGGAAGAATATACCCAAAGCTTTGAAAAAGATCGTGCATTAATGCGAAGATTTTACAGACTTACAGTAGAAGAGCCAAGTCCTGACGTCGCTAAACAGATTTTAACTGGACTCAGAGAAAATTTCGAAGACTTTCACGGCGGAACAATCAGTGATGAAGCAATCGAAGCGGCTGTTGATTTAAGTGTTCGTTATCAGACTGATAAACGACTACCCGACAAAGCAATTGATTTAATTGACTCAAGTGCAGCCAAATTAAAATTACAGTCGGTAGACTTTGTAGTTCGAAAAAGCCATATTTTAGATGCTTTAAGTAAATCTACTAAAATTCCAGTAGAACAAATCGATAATTATACAAATAAAAATATAGAAAACTTAGAAGTTAATATTAAAAACAAATTGTTTGGCCAGGACGAAGTAGTTACAGATGTATTAGAAAAAATTTACGTTTCCAGAGCTGGCCTGAAATCTATTAATAAACCAGTTGGTAGTTTTCTATTTTTAGGGCCCACTGGCACAGGAAAAACAGAATTAGCCAAATTGTTAGCCGAAAATCTTGGTATGAAATTATTACGTTATGACATGAGTGAATATCAAGAACGGCACAGCGTAGCTAAATTAATAGGTGCTCCTCCCGGCTATGTCGGATACGATGATGCGAATTTAGGAGGGGGTTTATTAATTAGTGATGTTGAAAAAAATCCCAACTGTGTAATTTTGTTTGATGAAATAGAAAAAGCTCATTCAGACGTTAGTAATGTTTTATTGAGTCTAATGGATGAAGGCACTATTACCAGCAGCAATGGCAAAAAAGCCGATTGTAGAAATGCTATTGTTATTTTGACCAGCAATCTGGGTGCTGCAGACAATGAACGTAATAATATTGGATTCGGTCGCAGTTTAGAACGTTCAGGAGAAGATGATCGGGCAGTAAAAGATTTTTTCAAACCTGAATTTAGAAATAGATTAGATGCTATTGTAAAATTTAAAAAGTTAGAAAAAACAAACATTGCCAAGATTGTTCAAAAGTTTGTAGATGAAATGAATGATTTGTTAAGCGATAAACAACTTAGTGTCAAACTATCACACACTGCAATAGATTACATTATCGATAAAGGTTATGATAGTAAAATGGGAGCAAGGCCTTTGTCCAGAAAAATCAGTGAACTTATTAAAGTTCCACTGAGTAAAAAGATTTTGTTTGAGAATTTAAATAATTGCGATATTTTAGTAAATTGTACAACTGAAATTACATTTGAGATAAAAGAAAAAGAATTTGTTATATTCCCTTCAAATAATATTATAGATGAAAACGGATATGTTATCCTGGACAAAATTAAATCCAACTGTTAGAATAGTTCCTGTAAAAAAAATGTTTCACGGACAATATCTTAATAAAATTATTGTGTACTGTCCTGCTGCAAGAACCATTTTAGTAAACAGCGAACACGAATTAACTTCTATATTATCTAAACGAATATCCGATAGATTATTATATAATTGGGGAGGTAGTTGGTCCAACGCCTATCAAAGTGAAATTTTACAAAAAGACAGTAATTTAGATCAATTAAAATACTTTCATTCTTTGTACAAGAATCGTAAAGATAAAAAAATACAGTTCAGAGTTGAAGAGCCACATATTTCAATTTATAGTAATAATGAACAATATCTATATGACCTGACGAAAAATTCTCAGTACAGTAATAGGTTAATAGAAGTTCACAAACCTGAATCATCTACAGCAGAAAATCTTTTATTGCAAGGAGAAATTATTTCTTCTACCTATTCAGTTTATAATTTTAAAATTTATTTAAAATCTTATAGATTCGAAAGTGCAAGACAAAAAAAAGAACTTGCGTCAAAATTAACGGACCTTGAAGATTGCTTAAAAGTACCAAATAAAATTAAAAATTTTTTAGAATCAGATAGTTTATTTTTTTCTGGGGGATATTTTTATTGTAAAGATGAAACAACCATTACATTTATTAGATTAAGTATCCCCCAACTAGTGTCTTCAATTTTTAAACTGGGCTATTTAAGTTCATAAATAAAATAAAATTGAGGAATCAAATGGCTAAAATTGTAGAAACTGTATTTGTCGTAAAAATTAGTCAACTTATTAAAGACAAAAATTTAGATATCGACCAAACTGGGTTTGACGATTTACCTGCAACATTAGAAGAAGTCGTAGCAGGACTTGTGTCCGGTGATTGCGTAATAGAAGTCGAAAAAGCCTAATTAAACATTATTCAAAGAGAAAAACACAATGAGTGAAAAACAACCCATCAATGCTAAACTTATCACACCTAAATCAAGTGCGACCCCAGTTCCCAAACTAACTAAACCAATCATGCCAGTTCCAGGTTTGGCTAAAACTGCACCCACTAACCCTACCGGGCAGGGATTCGACTTCACAAAGGTTCATGTGCATTTTGCTGTACCCTGTTATGGTGGTATGGTCAGTGAACCTACTATGACCAGTTTTTTAAGATTTACCCTTATGGCAGGTAAAGTGGGGCTAAATTGGAGCTTAGATACCATGGTCAACGAAAGTCTTGTTACCAGGGCACGAAATAATCTTTGCGCTAAGATGATGACCAATGCAGCAGCAACCCATTTTATGTTTATCGATGCTGACATTAGATTTGAACCCGAAGCTATTTTTGGCATGATTGCTGCAGACAAAGATGTTATCGGTGGTCTTTATCCTAAGAAAAGTTTGCCGATTGATTATGTAATTAATTTAAAAAATGGTGGCCGTATTGAAGGTCCAATTTTTCAAGTCGACACTCAGGGCACAGGTTTTTTGTTGTTTAAAAAACATGTATATCAGAAACTGATCGACACTCATCCCGAATGCAAATATGTAGATGATATTGGTTTAGGTAAGCAATATGAGCCGTTTATGTACAGTATTTTTGATACTGTAATCGACGAACGTGGACACTACCTCAGTGAGGATTGGACATTTTGTCGTCGCTGGCAAGCATTAGGCGGCGATATTTGGGCTGACAGTCGTGTGCTACTTAATCATATTGGTCATTATGAGTTTAAAGGCGATCTTGCAGCGTTGGAACGTAAAGGCCTGAAACGAATCGATGCAAATAGCCCAGAAGGCAAAGCAATTTTAGAAGCTCAGAAAAAAGCAGCAGAAGATGCATTAGCTGTGCAAGCACAACAGCAAAATGAATCTACCCCTGCCTAAAGAAAAACTGCATTTTAAAATTGGGGTAAGTGGATCCTATTGGGATAAACTACCCCAATTTAAATGTTGTATTAACGACTGTGAAATAGTAAATTCTGCGGCAACGGGGAATATTCAACATTTTGAATTTGATGCGGAAGTAATTGAAGATCAGACCTTTACTTTAGATATTTGGTTACTGAACAAAACAGATTCTGACACCGTACTAGATTCTGACAATAACATAATCAAAGACATGCTTTTGAATATAGAAAGCATTGAAATAGATGGCATAGATTTAGAATTTTTAAAATGGTCAGAAAGCGAATTTATTCCACAAGATCCCGATAGGCCGATATTAAAAAACTGCATTAACTTAGGGTGGAACGGATTCTATAGATTAACCATTTCTAGTCCATTTTACCTTTGGTTGCTAGAAAAAATGTAATCGATAAATACTACATTACTTTAAAGTGATGTAGAATGTTTACGATTGACTTATTTGAACAAACTGCTCGGCCCGTTACTGTTTGTTTTGGCCGAATGAATCCTCCTACCTTAGGGCACGGTCAACTATTAAAGACCGTGGCAGATAATGCTGCCAATGGTGACTACTACATTTTTGCCACAAAAACACACAAATTACCCGACAATCCCCTGCCATATGATGTAAAATTTAAATTTTTACAAGCAATGTTTCCCGAGTATGCGGAACATATGGTATATAATCCTGAACTTAAAACCATTATGCAAGTAGCACAATGGCTATACAATCAAGGATATACCGAACTTAACTTTGTAGCAGGCAGTGACCGTATTCCCGAATTTGAAAAATTACTGAAATCTTATAATGGCAAAGGACAACCTGGGGATAAGGGTTATTACATTTTTAGTAATATTAACATGATCAGTGCTGGTGATCGAGACCCCGATGCAGAAGGTTTGTCAGGAATCAGTGCCAGTAAAGCCAGAGCAGCTGCCGCAGCAGGCAACTTTGATGATTTTGTAGCAAAAACAGGCGCAGGTAAATTAGCACGATCACTATACGATGCAGTACGTGACGCTATGGGAGTCAGCGAAGATATTGTCACGGATGCACAATCCACTACTAGCCCCATTCATGGCAATAACATCGAAGAAGAAGCAGCTGGAGTTGGAGTAATAGCAGCAAATAAAAAGATGGCACGTAACCCACGTTACAGTATGAGTATTACTAAAGATGTAAAACCGTCTACTCCAAAAAACATGCTCAGAGCATTGAGACTTGCAGAAAAAAAACTAACAGAATTAAATCCGCTTATAGCAGCAGGTGCTGCAGCAGCAGGATTAGCCACCGGAGCCATAAGCGCATATAGAAATCAGAATCCCAATCAAAAAACTAGTAGTGAACGAATTCGTGATGAGCGTAAACAAGCAATAGATAAAGCAATCAAGGACAAAATATCACAACCAGAAACATCATCTTCGAAACTCGACGAGAAATGGAGCCAAAAACAGCGCAAATCTGTAGATTGTAGTAATCCAAAAGGGTTTAGTCAAAAAGCTCATTGCGCAGGGCGCAAAGCACGACAATCGGGAGAAAAAACAAAAAGCGGTCCAGTAACAGAAAGCAAACAAGCAGAGTCTGCCAGTATTCCAATGATCAAAAAGTTCTTACCGATTGCTCGAAAAGAACTTAAATTAGAACGTTTACCAAAAATTAAGATTCAAAGACATGTTGAAGTACACGACGGGCAAGCGACATTTGGTAGATTTGTCAATGGCGAAGATACAATTTATGTAGGTATCGCTGATCGACACCCAGTAGATGTGCTCAGAACATTGGCACATGAACTAGTACATTGGCGACAGTTTTTAGATGGTCGAATAGAACCCAACAGCGGAGAAACTGGTAGTCCTATAGAAAACGAAGCGCATGCAGTTGCTGGTGTGTTGATGCGTCATTTTAACAAAAAATATCCCGATGCAATTAAATTAGATAATATCGAACTACAGGAATCAAAAGATTACGTGTCGGGAAATATAAGTTATAGTGAATCATTAAATCCTGTGGCATGGGAGGGCGACGAATTAAAGCCTGAAGTAAGAGATCGACTATTAAAAATTTCCGGAGAGTTTGTAAAATATTTAGAAGTTCCAGGATTCGAAGTACTAGATGTTGTGCTTACCGGCAGTATGGCCAATTACAATTGGACCAAATATAGTGATTTCGATCTTCATGTTGTAACGAATTACAGTGACTTAGAGTGTGCAGATTTAGCAGAAACTTTTTACCGTGCTAAGAAAGAATTGTGGAACAACTATCATGACATTACTATAGGTGGACATGAAGTTGAAATGTATGTAGAAGATTCAGCCAAACCACCAGTTAGCGCAGGCATATTTAGTATACTAGACAATCGTTGGATAAAGAAACCCCAATACGATAAACCTGAAGTTGATAAATCTGCAGTAAACGCTAAGGTAACAGATTTAGCTCAGCAGATAAAATCTGCTATGCAGTCAGCTGACACGGTGTCGGACATTCAAAGAATAAAGGACAAATTGCGCCGTATGCGTCGTTCAGGGCTAGATACAGGCGGTGAGTTTAGCGTTGAAAATCTCAGTTATAAGATATTGCGTAACATGGGTTTATTGAACAAGATGTCAGACATTCAAACTGCCTATCAGGATCGACGTTTAAGTTTGCCCGAAGATAAAAAAAAAGTAAAATATCTTCGTCCCGGTGAACTCAGAGGCAGTTACACTGATCAACAACTACGGCAACTAGGATTTAGACAAACTGAAAAAGGTCAATGGCATATTGATCAAAGCCAATGGGATCAATTAGTTGCCAATAAACAAATAAACGAAACTGAAGTGGACGAAGCCCGCATGGGTGCCAGTGATTTTGCTGCTGCGGTGGAACAGGGCCAAGCAAAAGGTGTATTAGTGGGTTTTGAATTTGAGGTTTTAGTTCCTCAAGCAACTATCGAACAAGCAAAGACCACGCAAGAACGGCCCATTACCGCTGATTTAGTACAATTGATTATAAGTGACTATGGTGTGTTTAGTAAAACTATTCAGCAAATATTGCCTTCAAAGTTTGACTCAATATTTACGTTAATACCAAATCCCGAAATCAAGTATGCGACCTCAGAAGAAGCCATAGTTGCATATCGTAAGGAAAAATTAAAAAAGGTTGTTCAAGCATTTTATAATATTCCTGAAAAAATTCGTGAAATATGGGTACCTGTTATCAAATCTCAAATTCCTCGTAGATCCGATCCTTACCAACGACAATTACAATTTGCCAGATTTTTAGGTTTCACTATATATCAAAATTATTCAGGTAAGACAGAAAAGCTTGGTTTGGAATTACGCGATGTAGCAAGAATGGACGACGACAATTGGTATAGTATTTTATCTTATTGGCTAAACATAGATGCAGACGAAGTAATACCAAATTTAAATTATTATTTCGATTACAATCCATCCCAAGTATATGAAGTTTTTAATTTAGCACAATATAGCCAAGAAAGTGAGTATGACAACTATCATGATTACGATTATCTGGGTGCAGTTAAAGTATTACAGCCTGCACTCACACAAACCTTTGGCAGCGAGGGTCGAGCCGTAACAGTGTTTAATAGATATCATGAGAAGCATAAAAATGTAACCGATTGGTATATAGAACCTGACAGTAGTTTAGAGCCTAACAGCGGTGAGGATGGTGCAGCAGAAGTAGTAAGTCCACCATATCCTGTACAACAAGCCATGTCTGCTTTACGCAGTTTCTACACAATGGCACAGAAATTAAATCTGTATACAAACAACTCTACCGGACTGCACATTAATGTCAGTATACCTGAAAAAATTGATATACTTAAATTAGCAGTGTTTGTAGGTGACCAATATGTGTTAAAACAGTTCGGAAGAGAAGACAGCGAGTATGCATACAGTGCTGAAAAACAAATTACCCGCCAAGCATATATTGCAAAACGTGAAAGGACAAAAAAGGATCGTCGACCCTATGATTTAAAAACACTGGCAAATATAGCAAAATCAGCAACAAACTTGCACTCAGCCAGTATCAGTGACAACGGTAAGTATATCAGTTTTAGACATTCAGGCGGTGATTATCTTTCAAATTTAGATAAGATTGCCGCCACTGTGGGTCGTTTTATCCGTGCTATGCTAATCGCTGCAGATCCCACTGCCTATGCACAAGAATATCAATCCGCATTAGCCAAACTTACACAAGCACCCACACAAATCAATTTACCTGCTCAACTTAGAACACAGGGTTTACCAGCATATCAGCTAAGTGTTTATGTTACATCTAAGAATAAATCAATAGACACGGTAAAACCGCACCAACTAAGTACAGAAATAGATTGGAAAAACTTTCATATTAAACAAACAGAACCCAATAGTGCTGCTGCAAAACAATCGATTGTGAACACAATGCGTAGACCTGAAGCAAAACAGTATGCACAGAATGACAGCTTGGATAAGTTTTATATGTTTACTGTGCTGCCCAGTAATGAAATCGGATTGAAAGAAATTAATAGATTTGAAGAGCATGGCGTAGATTCCGAACCAATTGGTTATAATTTAATTAGAAAAATTATGCTGCCTGCAAATGATCCCGACGCACAACAATTATTAAAATCTGTATTACAATCACAATACGGTAAAAAGCCTGTGAAGAGAACGCGATGAGAGCGAACGAATTTATTTTATCTGAAAAACGCCGTAGACGTAAAAAATCGCGCGGATTCTACGGAACTGGTTGGTTTGGCTATCCAGCAGTTGATAGTAATGACTCGGGTGGTGGAGACGGGGGCGGTGTAGCAGAGACACAGGAAGATATAGAAAATAATTTGCCTAGCATAGAATTAGCACGAAATAATATTGCTAAAATTTTACAAGCAGCACAACGCATTTACGATGACTGGGACGAATCGGACCGTGACACTTATGCTGGTGGAGGTATTTGTCATTTAATTGCAGATGCTATCTGTGATGTAATGGGGGAGATCGGTATTGACTGTACCCCTGTAAGTTGTAGTTATGAACAGCATGTATATGTAGCCGTTCGAGTAGCAGAAGGGGTATATACCATAGATATACCATATAGCATATACGAAACTGGTGGCGGGTTTAGTTGGCAAAAATTACCCGATGTTAAATTTGAAAGCAGAGATGTTGTATTTTATCGTACATCCGGCGACCCCAATGAATTTGAAAACTATACAAGTTTAGAAGAAGCAACGGATAACATACTAAGACTTCGTGGCAATGCTGGCCATGGCCGTGCTCAAAAGTTCATTGACGCATTATATGCTCGTTACCCCGACACATTTCAAAACAATCATGTCATGTCATGGGGCTCAGGCGATGAACAAGAAATTGCCTTGTTTGAATTAGTGCCTAATATTGCTAGACCCAACGCAGTTGACATAAAATGGATACAGGCATATCCCTTACGAAAGGGTATAGGAAGACGTGCCATGGAAATACTACAAAGTATGGCACAGGAACACGGTGTGGCATTAACCCTATATCCCTGGGATAAAGGACAGATAAGCCAAGCTAAATTAATCAAGTTTTATCGGCAAATGGGATTCAGACCCACAACCAAAGGTTCCAAAAACATGATTTGGCAAGGTGTGGCGGAAGAAAATTTATCAGAGTTTGCACCCAGCCCCGACTACCGTGACGATGATGATAGACAAGACATGCCATTACTGGAATTTGCTAAAATAATCTATAGGCAAATTCAATTGCTTTCTAAACTATTTTTAGGCTCGGAATACACTATGGTCGACCATAAAAGACCCGACAAAATAATTGTAGAATTTTATCCCAAAGATAAAACCAGTGGTCGTAATGGAGCTATTCTTTATAGTCTAATAGGTAAACAAAATGAATACCCTACTGTGAACTTTATGCTAATAGATTTTGAACAAGGACCCGAGATAGGTAGAAGCAGAAAAGCAGGAACTGCTATACCTAAAACAAGAACTAATGCATTAAAGATTGCTGATATTATATACAACACCGTGGGATTGCCTGCCCAGGATAGAAAAATATCAGAAAACTTTGCCGACGGTCGAAATCCGGGCCGCCGAGGATTAGCCAAACGTATGGGGGTGCCTACTAAAGCCAGTGTAAGTAGACTAAGACAAATAGCCAAGTCTAGTTCTGGTGAGAAACAACGTATGGCACATTGGATGGCAAATATGAAAGCAGGGAAAAAGAAATGAGATTAGGCGAAATACAACGTACACCATCTGAAGGACCAGTTACAGATAAGGATGAACCCAGGACTGCTCGACTACAAAGGTTGCCTCAAGGCCAAAAACCCCAACCACTTAATCGTCCTAAAGGTGAATTTGATAGTGTATATTTCGATTTTCCAGTACAATCTGGTCCCGGCGGTCAAGAGCTTCAGGCCGCCGAAAATCTTGCTGCTATCTATACAAAATATCACCCCGAAGACAATCGTAGAAACTATGATGTAGGATTATATGCAAAGTGGACCGGGCAAAATTAAAAAATAAAATTAAGGTTTATAATGATAGAAATACGAGCAGAAATTCGTTGTATGTACAGTTACAATAATCCCAGTTATAGAGTGTATGTAGATGGTGATTTGATAACTGAAAGATCATGGGTCTGGAATCATGAAAATACGTTGATAGAAGAACAAATGTGGGTTAATATAGAACCTGGGCACCACGAAATACGTGTATTCAGTGCAGATAATCCTAGAAGTACAAGATTTCGTATAGGCACAGTGTGCGTTAACGGCCGTCCTGTACACGTTCAAGAAGGCGTATTCGAATACCGACAATAAATACAAAAATAACGGAAATTCCTATGAACAGTAAAGATTTTTTGAAAGAAGGCTTTATCGAAGATGCCAGTGATGTGCACATGGATCATGAAGTGCAAATGGCCCGTGAAGAATGCTATCACGCAGCAGAACACGCATTAGCTATACATAAACTGTTACGTAACATCAGTGAACAACAGGGTTTAGAAGGTTGGGTCAGCAGTAAAATTACATTAGCTAATGATTACTTAAACACTGTGCGTGAGCATTTGGAGTATGAATTACTGCAACCACAAATTGACGATGTGGCTATGGGTATTCCTATTGCAGAATCTGAACAGCAAGGTGTGGCGGAAGGCGAAGTTAAGACACAAAAATATGAAATGATGATGCGTAATGGACAAGTCAAAAAGTTCGTTGCCAAAGATGATGTTGATGCTAAACGCATTGCTAAGGGACATGGTGCTAAAAGTGTTATTAAGATGAAAGGAAATGTTCCTGGTAAAAAATTAAAAGAACAAGGTATATCAGATGAAGAAATTCGACAACGAATTCAGCCCACTTTTCAAGCAACTGATGCGCAAATAAATGATCCCGAATGGATGCGTAGTCGTGGTTTAATTCCCACTCAAGACATTGAAAGAGATTACAAAGACACATTAGAGAAAGAAAATTATACGGATGCTGTAGCCAGAGCTGCATCACAGGGACTTCCTGTCTTTCAACACAAAGGCAAAAACTATGCAACCAAAAATCCAGACTATAATAAGTACTATACAGATAAGGATCCTGGACATAGCAAGGGCGGACAACCACTGGCTTTAAACAAACAACAAACTCAACAATTAGCAGGCACAAACATACAAACTAGCAGTGGTGCCCCAGTAATAGCTGGTAGTAAAATGATGAAAGAAACTACAGCCGGATCAGTTGCTGGTGTTGTAAATCCTAAATCAAATAAACCCAAAAATCAAATTGGAAGTTTGTTTGGTGGCACTTACAGACAATCTAGGAAAAAACAATAATGACAAATTCGGACATCTATGAAGGATTACTAAGCAGAATTTTAGGCTTGGGGAAAGGCACTACAAGCAAAAAAGCTCAAGAAATAGAACAAGCACTAGCTCGAGCAAGACAAGAAGCAGGCGACATTGTTCCTACCACCGGACCATTGACCCCCACTGGTAGTAGTGCAGAAGAGTTAGCTGCATCGCCAATTGCACAAGCAGCTCAAAGAAAGCGGCAAGCTGATCAAACTGCAGCCATATATAATATAAGGCGAGGAGAAGAACCCGAAACTTTGCCTAATGTTTTTCGTCCTACAAGATCAGATCCAAGATTTACTAAACCTAGATACGCTCCTAGACCAGGAGAAACAGTAGAACAAGCAATAAGAAGAATTCAAGCAGAAAGAAATGCTGCAGCTCAACTGCCAGATGCATTACAAGATTTAACAAAGCCGCCTAGCAGTATAAAACAAGGTATAGATAGTTCCAGAATATCAACTTCAGGCAGATCAGAACCAGGGGGTGATTTATCAACAATTAACTTGCCAGCCACAAGTAAACGTGAACCAGTGTTTGATCCAGAAACCATTGGCAAACCAGTCGATCTTCCTGCTGAGCCAAAACCGGGAGTATTGAGTCGAGTAAGACAAGCAATAACCCCAGACATTAGTCCATTAGAAGCTAGTTTATATTTGCATGGTGGTTTAGGTACAGCAGCATACATTGCTAGCAAGAGAAATAATCAACAAGATTCAACACCAGCAGCTACTCCTATAACACCCGCACAACCTGCAACCGTATCAAGTAAAACCACAAACAACACTGATGATGACGATTTTGACAAGGAACTGGAAAAATTAAGAGAAACCTTACGTAAGGTCAGATATAATGGTTGATCTTAACAAGTTATCAAAAAAACTACATAAAATAGATAACAATAGTTTTTTGTTAGAACAGGAACTACAGGGAGATCCACGCGGATTACCACCTAAACCAATTGATTTTTCTATGCCAGGAGAAGTGCGTGGCGGTCCGAATACTCCTATAGATATAGATATGCCCGGGGATACAAGGCCAAAGGCCCCCCCTGTCGATGCACCCGATCCTGGTAATAGAATGAAAAAAGTAAGAAGAGCAGGCAGAGTTGGGGCTCTTGCAGCGTTCCTTGCTTGGTTAGCCAATAATGAAGAACAAAAACAAGAAAAAACAGGTTCAGGCGGGGATCGTCGTCCGCCTTCTAATGTGCCTGTTCAAATTTTTACAGAGCCACTGCCATCTGCTGCAGGTTCTCCGCCGTCACCGCCATCTCAAACAACTGCGCCGCCTGCTGCTGCCACTCCTGCACCGCAACCTGTTGTAAGTGAACCTGTCAGACCTACTGTAAATCCCCTGCCTGAACCAGACATCAATATAGAACCAGAAAGAGAAGAAGCTGCACGCCAACAGAGAGAACTAGATTTAGAAAAACAACGCCAAGCAGAAGTAACAAGGCGTCGCGAACTTGAAGCTGAAAGAGAACGTCAGGCTGAAAGAGAACGCCAAGCAAACATCGAGGCTGAACGAAGAAGGCAAGCAGAAATAGAATCACAAAGACAAAGAGAAATCGAAGCTGAACGAACAAGGCAAGCAGAAATACAATCACAAAGACAAAGAGAAATCGAAGCAGAAAGACAACGACAGGCTGATCGTCAAAGACAAGCTGAAATCGATCGACAAAGACAAGCGGATGGGGAAGCAGAAAGACAACGTCAGGCAGCACGTAGAACATCGGATGCTGATAGACCTGCAAGTGCGCCAGGACCAGCGCCAGGACCTGACAGTGGACGCCAAACAGGATCACCGGGTACTTCGCGCCGACGCGGGGACTTTCATGGTGAGTTTATGCGTGATCTCGAAACACGAGAATCTACGTCGTACACGAAAATAAATAATCTGTTACAAGAATATTCTAATTTCGTAAATAAAAAATTAGGTGATAAAAATGTCTGACTTAAAAATATTAATGGAAAAACTAGATTCAATGTCCAAAGCAGCAGCTAATTCCACTGGACCTAAATTTCCTGGATATTGGCAAGGATCAGATTCTGCCAGTAAAGCCAAAAATAAAATGGTAGGCAGTGCACAAGAAAGTATTGTAAAAGAAATAAGCCAAACTGCTAAAGATACTGCGGTGAAAAGAAAGTTAGAAAATGCTTTCCAACAATATAAAAAAACTTCTTTAGAAGAGGCTGTTCCCAAAGATCGGGAAGTCGATCGCGGGGATGAATTAAGTAATTATACCGGTTTGTCACCCCAAGAAATAATGCGAAGGAAGGGACTTAGTAAACCAACGTCGCCCCCTGCTCCCGCTAGATCTGGGCCAGCGGCAAAAGCTGATATTGACTTAGCGAAGCGTGCAGGAATAGCAGATCCTAATCTAATTAGGCCAGGGCAAGTAATTCCAGGAGCAGGTCCTGGAGGTCGAGATTATGTTGTTCAACCCGGTGATACTTTAAGTGGCATTCGCCAAGGTCAATATGCAAAACCAGGTCAATCTAGTTTGTCTCCCGGTGTTCAATCATTGGCTCAACAAAACCGATTAGCAGATCCAAATCGTATTATGCCTGGCCAAAAATTAACTATGCCTGATGGTTCTACATATACAGTGAAACCAGGAGATACATTATCTGGCATAGAAAGAAACTATAGAAATAGACCACCAATTGATGCTGCTCCTGCACCGGCACCAGCACCAGCTGCGGCATCAAGTCCACCTATACCAAATAGTAGAGTAAAAGATTTACCCAGTGATGATGCCAGATCCCCTGATGGATCTGCGGGATTACCCCCATCTTCTCAATCGTCTGCGAGATCACTAGGCTCAGCAGGACCAGGTGTTTCCGTAAGTCAAGATGATCTAGATCCACGTACAAGGCAGTCTATTAGCAATAGACAACCCTCAGGTGTTTCCGTAAGTCCAGATGATCTAGATCCACGTACAAGGCAGTCTATTACTAATCGTCCTGGACCTACGCCAAGTTCGGCTGCAGGAGGATATACTCCTGTTGACCAAATAAGAAACAATCAATTCGATCGAGTCGAGCCTGAGGTAAGTGCAGATTCCAATAAACCGCAATCCAGAACAATACAGTCAGAACCACAACGTTCTGCTCCTGCACCCGCAGGATATGATCAAGCCTTAGAAAGATCGCGTAGATTACAGGCATTACAATCAGTGGCAGGAGAACGTGGTCCAACAAGACCCGGTAGGCCGGCGGCAACACCATCTGCACCTGCTCCTCGGCCAGCACCTGCACCCGATCCATATGCTATAGACTACGGTGACGCTATGACTCGCATGCAAGGCACACCTATGTCTACTCCAGTAAAAGAATCAGCCTGGCTTAAACAATTAAGCGAATACAAAAAATTCCTTGAGTATGGTAATGCTCAAGACCCAAATGCACAAACTACGACCCCTAAAACTGGCGGGAATCCTGAGCAACAAAAAAAACAACAGGAACAAACCAGAGATATTGCTACTGCTAAAGGCACAATGGCCGGTCTTAAAAATCTTCTGGGCCCTGATGTTGATACTAACGCAGCAGCGTCTGCAGTAGTCAAAATCTCAGATAATGAACCTTTAACCGGATCCGAGCAACAAGCAATGTCTGCGTTAACTCCGCTCATTGCCAAAGCAGCAGAAACTCCTCAAGTAGCAACAAGTCTTAAAACTGCACTATCAACTGCAGGTATGTTAGCTAAAAAAGGTATGGCTTAATGTTTATATCAGATTTTAATTCAAGTAAAAAACCTATTAATGAACAAAATGAAGTGCAATCTCCTATAAAAAAAATAGGCAGTAAAATTTCTAAAGGAGTCGGAAGAGCAGTCAATCCTGCGATGACTGGTTTAAGTATAGCTGATATTGTTCAAAGCGTAAGGGATGAGGACTATACAGGAGCTGCACTATCCACTGGATCTGCTTTGGCATATGGTGCAGGTACTAAATTTCCTGCAATTGCAGGACCAGCTTTTGCAGTTGGAGCAGGTTTAGATGTTGCCAACGTATTGCGTGATCCTGAGACCAGAGCACAAATTGCACAAGCAGTAAAAAAACCATTTACATCTAACACCAATAATCAACAACGGGGCAGGGGAAGAAATGTTCTCCCTCCTGGTAAAACTGCATCCGAATTACAATCAACAGCAGATTCAGATGATGTTGATCTTGAAATTGATAAGTTAAGAGAAGGAAAATTACAAACTGCCATTGATGCTGCAAAACAAGCAATTACTAAAATAGCAAATCCTGTTTCTAAAAATAAAAAATCTTTACCAAAAGGCGGAGCTCGAATCAGAACTGGAGACCGAGGTTCGGACTTACCTGTACCAACGTATCAATATTACGTGGTAAGAACAGGGGGCACTATTCAAGATAGTGCTGCATTTCCTGACAGAGAACAGGCAGAAAAATTCCTAAAAGCTTTGCCCGATGTAAAAAATTACTCAGTTCAACAACAACTATCTTTTGCTGAAAATAAAGAAAATTTTACCGCTAGTTCTGGACTAATACAGTCAATTAAAGATGTGGAAAGTGGCAATAATCCTGCTGCAGTTAGTCCAAAAGGTGCATTAGGTACCATGCAAGTTATGCCTGCTACTGCAAGAGACCCTGGCTTCGGTGTTAAGCCTGCACAAGATTTTAGTGCACAAGAATTGGAAAGAGTAGGCCAAGATTATTTTAATGCCATGTTAAACAAATACGGTGGAGATAAGCGTCTTGCCTTAATTGCATATAACATGGGACCTGCTGCTGCCGACAAATGGCTAACCAAAGGTGCTGATACTAGGGCCTTACCGAGAGAAACACAGGCTTATGTGCCAAAAGTATTAGGTAAATATCAACAAACAGAAACTCCCCCAACAAACGTAGTTGTTCCGCCTAAAAGACAAACTAGACTATTAGCTACCCCCACTACAACGACAACTACAACACCAACTACAACAGCAAGAAGAAGCTCAGTCGTCAGTCCGAAGTATACTCCGACACCCGGATCAAAATTCCTTTCTCCTCCCGAACCAGAATTATTGGATCCTATCATCAAACAAAAAAATAGGCCAGATTCAATTGAACAGATTATTAAGAATAAAAATTTGAAAAGGGCAGACTTGAATAAATTAATTCAATTATTTAGAAATAATCCCGAAATATTTGCTTCCATGGACACAGAGTCTTTGAATTTAATTCAAAGTATAAGTGATTTATATAACAATTCGAACAATGTAACTGAAGCATTAAATGAAAATATTAACAGTTTAGCAGATTTAATATATATGGATCTTGAGTCGACACATGGTGATTTAGTAAGTTTATACGGCCATGAAGTTGTCGGTGATGCGATTCATGATGTAGTTGTAAAACACGAACAAGATGCTGATGTTAATGTTCCCAAGCTAAGTTTCGAAGTACTAAAATTATTAGCATCAAGGCTAGAACGTCAGCTCGAAGAAAACAATGAAGACAGCGCCAACAACAACGAAAAATCGTCGAATGATAAACAAAGTCAAAATGCAATGATTCAAATTCAAGCTGATTTGGATAAAATAAAAAACACTTTGGATATAAAAGAAAGTAAAATATATTTTAATGTATTAGCTACTTCGCCTTGGGAATGTAAACAAAAATTCGGTTTACGTAAAGATAACATAGGTTGGTTTTTACGTGAAAGTGCAGACGCAAAAACAAAATTAGATGCATTAAGAGCGTTTGAACTATTATGAAAATTTCAGAATTAAAATGTTGGCCGGGTTACAAAAGAGTTAAAGGACGACCTGCAGGTACTCCTGGAAGTTGTACCAAAGCAGAAGGTTATGATCCTGCTGCCAGTAATCGAAGTGCTGCTGTCATTGGTGTAGATAATCCTATTAGTCCAGTTGGATCTATTACAAAATCGCAAACTAAAAAATAAAATTTATGTCAGATGCAAAAACGGCTATAATAACAGGTGCCGGCCATTTTCCCGGTATAGGTAGTCAAATTGCACTAGATTTATTGGTGCAAGGACACAACGTTGCTATTATAAGTAGATCTATAGATGCCGAATGGTATCAAACACTTTCGAAACATTCTAATCTACTTTTGTTTACTGGCGATATTACAGATGATAACACACAGAAAAATTTTTTAAAAGAAACAATAAACTTGTTCAGACGTTTAGATTATCTAGTCCACAATGCAAGTTCAGGGCCCGCCGATTATGACAAAAATAATTTGCTTACTAAAACTACATGGATAGATAATTTCGATATAAACGTAATTACCGTCTATAACTTTTCAAATTTATGTAGAACGTATCTTAAAGAAACTAAAGGTGCAATCGTCAATATTAGTTCTCGGGCAGCTTTAATGAATAAAGTTGGTAATAACCTTGCATATAGTGTAAGTAAGGCAGCTTTATTAAAATTAACTCAGGAATTAGCTATAGAATTGGGGCCAGAAATTACTGTAAATTCCGTTAGTCCGGCTTTTGTTGATACCGCGAGATTACGTAAAGTTTTTGGTAATAGATTTGAAAATCTTAAAGCTCAAAGATCAACAAACTCACCAACGAAACAAACTGTTACAGTAGAGGATGTAAGTCAAGTGGTTATAACGGCACTAACCACCCGGGCAATAAATGGACAAAATATATCTGTTTGTGCAGGAGCCAGTTTATCAATAAATAATGTATAAAAGATATAATAGAGAATTAAATGAGTTTTTTAGTTGCTAATTTGCCGCCCATTCATTGTTACGTAAGACGTGAATTTTTATACGACTTTGA
>Ga0172372_10005241_pt1 | contig 18108 bp, 17 predicted proteins | sample LakKiv5m_2_FD_114544 | JGI IMG/M metagenome (GOLD analysis project Ga0172372, IMG submission 114544) | Freshwater microbial communities from Kabuno Bay, South-Kivu, Congo - kab_092012_9.5m | ecosystem: Environmental > Aquatic > Freshwater > Lake | place: Democratic Republic of the Congo...
GTAAAGCGTGGTCGTCTTGCCGGATCCGGTCGGGCCCGTATTGAGGATCATCCCGTGCGGTTTCCCGATGGCGTGGAGGACCTTCTCGAGGGTCTCGCCCTCGAGTCCGACCGTTTTCAGATCCAAAAGGATGCTTTCCGCGTTCAGGATGCGGAGGTTGATGCTTTCACCGTGGCTCCCAGGGATTATGTTCACGCGCAGGTCGACTTTCTTTCCTCCGATCTCGATCCCGAAATGTCCGTCCTGGGAACGGTCGCGGACGTTTATCTTCATGCCGGCGAGCATTTTGACCCGGGAGAGCGTGAGCCGGTAGATGTCCTTGGAAAGGTCGCCGATATCCTGGAGAACGCCGTCGATACGGTATCGGAGCCGTACGGATTCCGTTTCCGGTTCGATATGGATGTCGCTCGCGCGGAGCTTGTTCGCCCCGGCAAGAATGACCTCGATCGTCTGGGAGATGGAGATGGAGGAGGATTTTTTCAGGGTGAGGAGCTCGCTGAAATTCTCTTCGAACCGGCGGAGCTCTTCGCCGGAAAGGGAGACGCGGAACAAGTCGAGGCTTTGCAGAAGCGGTGCGGTCCCATAGGAGCCCCAGACCTTTTCGAGCGATTGCATCGAGACGACATACGCCTCGACGGTCCATTCGTGCTTTCCGGCGAGTTCGTTGACGAACGCGACGGCTTCCCGATTTTCGGGATCGGCGAACGCGACCCGGAGCGCTCCTTTTGCCTTATCGAAGGCCGCGATCCGAAGTCTTTTGGCGTCCTCTTCCGGGATAAGGACCATATCTTCGGGGTTCGCCGGAAAAACATGGAGATCGAGATAGGGGAATCCGAGCCGTGCAGCGAGCCGTGCAGCCTCCTGTTCCTTGGATACGCCTTCGAGTGCATGGAGCACTTTTGTCGTCTTTTTCGTCTTTTCATCTTTCCAACTCTGCGACGACTTCTGGATGACCTGGACCATAGGTGTGTGTTTAGGAAGGCTTCCCGGAAATTTCCGTGACGTGATGGAGCTGTTTTCCCTCCCATTGTACCCGAAAGGAATGAAAAAAGGAACGCGCTTCGGACGATAAAAAAACGGCGTCACGATGATCGTGACGCCGCATGGCCGTTTCGGCGGGATTTTAACGGGTCATCTGAGGGGTGTCCCGCAACACCTTCAGAACCTCTTCGGTGATCACTTGCGCCGTATCGAGGTGGGTCGCATTTTCCCGAGGGAAATCTCCCTTGAAAATGCCGTTTAAGTAGTCAGCCTTCTCATCCATGTTTCGCCCGGAGAAGTGGCATTTCGGGAACCTGTTTTCGAGACTCAATATCAATAGGTTTTTTTCGGCGGTCCTGAAGACGTCCGTGATCTTCCTTTCCGCCGAATCGGCGAGCCGCACTTTCGAAATCCTGGGGCCGGACGGCTCCTCGTCGATTCCGGAGGCTTCCGATTCCTTTTTCCGTTCCTTCACGAACAGGGTCGAGAGGTTGGATGGCGGGTCGGGAAGCGGCATGAATGCGATCCGGTATTCTTCGACGGGCTCCAGCGTAGGATGCTCCGAGGCGATGATCTTTTGCCCTTCCCCGAGGGCTGCCATCCATACCGTATCCTTGTCCGTTTTCAGGAACAGTATTTCCCGGAAATACATGAATGCGCCTTCTACCGGCTTTGACAGCTTTCCTTTTTTCGGTTGCGGCAACCGATACCGCTTGTCCGATATGCATTTCAGGTGAGCGAAAAGCTTGTCCGCCATGACGGATACCGGAGGCGTGTCGTGATTTTTTTTACGCATCTTTATTTTGGGGTTTGAAGTTTGAATGAACTAAAAAGTATGGCATGTCATACTCCGGTGGAACGATGGCATCGTTTTTGGAAAAAGTCAAGAGGAGGAGAGGTTACCCGGAACCGCGGACCGGACGGCGAGAAGAAGGCCTGATTCCGCATCGGCTCCGGCAGGGACAGGTAATGTGAACGAGAGCAGGTCTCCGCGCAGATTCGATCCGGGAATCCTCGCCGCAAGCGTGGCGGCCGCTCCCGCCTCCGTCGCCCGGATAACGACGGCCGACGAGGTCGGCGCTTCGGGATAGATCGCGGCAAACAACGTTCCCGACGAGAAATTCGCGCGGACCTTGTCGAGAATCTCCGGGAGGTCTTCGGGACGGGTCCGGCTTTGGACGAAATCGTCGAGGGAAATCGTCGCGTAGGCGAGACGGAGTCCTTCATCCCACCTGAGGCCGGACATGAAACGCCCCCAGAGTTTCAGGATACCGAACGGCTGGGTCTTGTAGAGGGCGAGGACGATTTTCCCACGGTCCGCACCGAGCTCGATGAGTCTCGAGGCCGACTGAAGCGCTTTCGGGGTCGTATTTTTGCGTTGGAAACTTTCGGTCGCCGCGATGATTCCGGTGAGCAGGTCCTCGGCGACCGCCTCGTCGATACTGGTCGGATCGACCGAGAGAAGCGTCTCGAACAGGATTTCGGCTACCGAAGAGGCCGTCATGTCGACCAGGTTCACCTGTCCGAACCGCTCGTTCCCGGCGGATGTGTCGATGTCCACGATGGGGATCTCATAAAAGATGTCCGGGTTTTCGGCGTAGAGCGTTCCGAGTGATTCCTTGTCGGCGGCGCCGATCACGAACGCGACATCGAACTGGAGCCGGGCCGGAATGAAAGAAAAATCGCGCGGGTCGATAGTCCCGCGCTCCGGAGTGATATGGATACGGAACTCGTCCCCGACCTGCCCGCTTCGGGCGCCGAGGATCCGGTTCCGTTCGGTGTTGAATGACAGGACGAACTCGCGCGTTCCTGAGAGGGAGTCGAGCGGATGTTCGGGCATGCCGAGAAATCCGAGTTCGTGCGCATGGGACGAAAAATTGTCTCCGGCGACAGTCACCGGTTTTCCGAGTTTCGAGAAGAACCGTTCAAGCGCGAGCGATGAGGCGATCGCGTCCTTCGACGGATGCGCCGGAAGGAGGATGAGCGGATGCTCGCTTTTTCGCACGAGCTCGGAGAACTGTTCGATCGGGGAGAGGGACATAGGCGGGAGAAAACAGGGGAGTCGGCGGCTTGATATCGCGGAATCTCCGGAACTCTTTTTCGTATGCCGGAAAACGCCTGTGAAGGGGTAAAATAGCAGGGAAAAACGGCCATGTCAAATATGGGGGCTCGGTCAAAAGTCAAAAATCAACAGTCGAAAGCGAACGTGTGAAACCGACGGATGGAAGAAACTCCGTTCATCTGATACCATGATGCCGAGCCATATATCCGACGTTCCATGTCAGAAATCATTTCACATTCGGAAGAAGAAACCAGGCGTGTCGGGGGGAAATTCGTCGCGGATATCCCGTCCGGAAGCGTCGTCGCGCTCCGTGGCGACCTGGGTGCCGGCAAGACGGCATTTTCCGCCGGTGTCCTAGCCGCACTCGGCGCGCGCGGACCCTTCCCAAGTCCGACTTTCGTCATCATGCACCGATACGATCTCGTGACGCCGTCCCCGCAGGGAATCCGACGGGTCTATCATATCGATGCGTACCGTATAAACGATCCGGGTGACCTGTCCCGACTCGGTTTCGAGGAATGGGTTTCGGATCCCGAGGGACTCGTCCTCATCGAATGGCCGGAACACGTGGAAGAAATCCTTCCGGAACGTGTCACGACCGTCTCGCTCTTGTCGATGCCGGAGTCGGAACGGAGGATAACGGTGATCGATCCGAAGTGAATCCGGATCCCGGATCCGTGTCCGCCCGTTTACTTTTCCCTGGAAAAAGGCTCTAATGGCAGAAAGAAGAGGTCGAAGGCGGAAGGCGGATACCGGGACGGGATGTCGTGACGAAATCGCTCGGATGAAACAGGAAGAATATGGCGAAAAAACCGGACGAAAAATTATTGATACTCCTTGATGGGAACGCGCTTATACATCGCGCGTATCATGCGTTGCCGCCCCTGACGAACAAGGCCGGCCAGACGGTCGGCGCGGTGTATGGCGTGGCGATGACCCTTCTGTCCGTTCTTGAGAGATTCCATCCCGAATATATCGCGGCATCGTTCGATCTGGCGGCGCCGACGTTCCGTCACGAAAAGTTCGCGGACTACAAGGCGACCAGGGTCAAGGCTCCGGATGACTTGTACGCGCAGATCCCGCTCGTGAAGGACCTGGTGCGCGCGTTCAATATCCCCATCTATGAAAAGGAAGGATTTGAGGCGGACGATTGCGTGGGCACGCTCGCGAGGCAGGCGTCCGAACGTGGGATTCCGACGGTCATCGTGACGGGGGACAATGACGCGCTTCAGCTCGTCTCGCCTTCAGTGAAAGTTTTCGCGCTCCGCAAGGGCGTGAGGGATATCGTGCTTTACGATGAGACCGCGGTCACGGAGAAATACGGTTTCGCCCCATCGGCCATTCCCGACTACAAAGGGCTTGCGGGGGACAATTCCGACAATATCCCGGGCGTTTCCGGTATCGGCGCCAAGACGGCGACGGATCTGCTGCGCGAGTTCGGGTCACTCGAAAAGATCTATGATTCGCTCGATTCGGTGAAGGAGAGTGTCCGGAAAAAGCTCGAGGCGGACCGTGAGATGGCGTTTTTTTCCAAGGAGCTCGGGACTATCGATATCGACGCGCCGATCGTGTTCGACCCGGCGGCCTGTGCCGCCCGGGATTTCGATCCGTCCGTCGTTTCGGGATTGTTCAAGGATATGGGGTTTTACAGTCTGCTCAAACGGATACCGGGCGAGGCGGAATCAGGAATACGGAATAAGGAATCAGGTCGGAAGACGGGAATCCCGAAGACAAAAAAAGCGAAAGCGCTGAAGACGGCGGAGGACGTGAAAGCATTTCTTGATGATGCGGGAGGCGGACCGGTCGCGGTGAATATCGTTTCCGGCGAGGCATCCCTTTTCGGCGGGGGCGGAATCGCGTCGTTTCAGCTTGCGCACAAAGGCGGGGCGGTCCTGGTGGAGTGGAATGACGGCACGAAATCCCCACTCAGGGAATTTTTCGGAAATGCGGAAGCGTCGAAGGTCCTTCATGACGCGAAATCGGCATGGCATTCGCTCCGCGGTGAAGGCATGGCGCTTGCCGGTATCTCTTTCGACACGATGATCGCGGGGTACCTCCTCTCGGCGGGGACGAGGATCGAGCTTTCGCATCTTCTCCTTGAAGAGCTTGGTGAAGAGGGATATGAGACCGTCGCGGAAGGCATATTCCTTCTCTCGGTCCGGCTGCGGGAGCGGATGGACGCCGTCTCGGTGGAGCAATCGGGACCGTGGACGCTGTCCCGGCTTTTCGACGAGGTCGAGATGCCGCTTATTCCGATCCTCGCCCGGATGGAGGAGGAGGGAATCCGGCTTGATACGGAGAAATTCCGCGCCTTATCGGACGAGATCGGAGTGGAGATAGCTTCGGTCGAAAGGAAGATATACGATTTTGCCGGAAGGGAATTCAATGTGAATTCGCCGAAGCAGCTCGCGGAAATATTGTTTACGGAGCTCGGCGTCCCGACGACGGGAATCAAACGGACAAAGACCGGTATTTCCACCGCGTCGAGCGAACTTGCGAAACTCAAGGAATATCCGATCGTCGCGCTCGTGGAGGAAGAACGGGAGCTGTTCAAACTCAAGACCACATATCTCGACGCGTTCCCGGCATTGGTCGACGCGCGGTCGCGAATCCATACGACCTATCGGCAGGCGGTGACCGCGACGGGCCGGCTGTCATCGACGGAGCCGAACCTGCAGAACATTCCCGCACGCGAGAAGTGGAGCAAGGCGATCCGCGGTGCCTTCGAGGCGGAGCCGGGACATCTCCTGGTCGGCGCCGATTATTCGCAGATCGAGCTTCGCGTCATGGCGCATGTGAGCGGGGACGAATCACTCGTTGACGCTTTTTCCCGCGGCGAGGACGTCCATCGCGCGACGGCTTCGGCGGTCTATGCCGTCGCGCCGGAAGAAGTGACCTCGGATATGCGTCGTCAGGCAAAGGTGTTCAATTTCGGACTCATGTACGGCATGAGCGCGTACGGTCTTTCACAGAGCCTGGGTATTTCCCAGGCGGACGCAGCCGCTTTCATCGGGAAATATTTCGAACGGTTTCCCGGGGTCACCCGTTATATGGAAGAGATGAGAGTGCTCGCGTTTGAGAAGGGGTATGTCGAGACAGAGCTTGGGCGGAGACGATACGTGCCCGAGATCCGGAGTCAGAACCGGAATCTCGCACAGTCCGGCGAGCGGATGGCGATCAATATGCCTATTCAGGGACTTGCCGCCGATATCATGAAGCTGGCCATGCTCCGCATGACGGAAATGCTCTCGAAATACGGTGATTCCGCACGGATGCTGCTTCAGGTGCATGACGAACTTATTTTCGAGGCGGAGGAGGAAATCGCCGAGGCGTTCGCCACGGAAGTGAAGCGGGTCATGGAGTCGGCCTTCGAACTTCGCGTACCGCTCATCGCCGAGACGGCAACGGGACGGGACTGGGGGAGTCTGAAAGCGTGAGTGATCCGCTTGCGGGCGGGCAGTGATGCGAGTATCATGAAGTACTCTTGTTTCCTTGGGGATCAAGGGAGAAGATTTTTGGAGGAACCTTAACATTTCAACGTGAAGAAACTCAAAAGGAGGCTCATATGAAGGTTTTGTTGGTGTATCCGAAGTATCCGGACACGTTCTGGAGTTTCCGGTACGCGCTTGCATTTACCGGAAAGAAGGCGGCGTTTCCGCCACTCGGGCTCCTCACTGTCGCCGCGATGCTCCCGGAAGAGTGGGGGATCCGTCTGCGGGATGAGAATGTCGAAGCCGTATCGGACGAGGATATCCTTTGGGCCGACATGGTGTTCGTAAGCGCGATGCTCGCGCAGCAGAAAGCCGCGACGGCGATGATCGGACGCTGTCGTTCACTCGGTCGGAAAACGGTTTCCGGCGGTCCGATGTTCACGGCCGATCCGGAGCGGTTCGCCGGCCTGGCCGATCATCTCGTGCTCGGTGAGGCGGAGCTCACGCTTCCGCGCTTCCTCCGCGACCTGGAAAGGGGTGCGGAAAAGGCCCTCTATGATTCGGATCAGGGAGTATATTGCGACATCATGGCGAGCCCGATTCCCCGATGGGATCTTCTGGAGAATACGATGAAAAGGTACTCGTCCCTGGCGGTGCAGTTCGGGAAGGGCTGTCCGCACGATTGCGAATTCTGCAACGTGACCGGTCTGTGCGGTCGGACGATGCGGCTCAAGACGGCGGAGCGGATCCTTGATGAACTTCAGGCGATCTATCATGCCGGCTGGCGCGGTTCCGTGTTCTTCGTCGACGACAACTTCATCGGGAACCGGAGGAAAGTGAAGGACGTGCTTGCGGCGATCGCCTCGTTCCAGGTGTCGCACGGGTATCCGTTCCGGTTCTACACCCAATCCGATATCGATCTGTCCGGCAGCGCCGAACTGATCGATCTGATGGCCGCGGCGGGATTCTTCCGTGTCTTCATCGGCATCGAGACGCCGGAAATCGAAAGTCTGAAGGGCGCGAACAAACACCGCAACGTGGGGACCGACATGTCGGCCGCGGTACGGCGCCTGCTTGATGCGGGAATCCAGGTGCAGGGCGGATTCGTGCTCGGATTCGATCAGGACACCGGGAACACGCCGAAGAAGATGATCGATCTCATACAGGGGACCGGCGTCATGACCGCCATGGTCGGTACGCTTCAGGCTCTTCCGGGGACGAAGCTCTTCAAGCGGTTGGCGAAAGAAGGCCGCCTTCTCGGGAAATCGACCGGTGACAATACCGACGGAAGCGTCGGTTTCGAGCCGAAAAGGATGACCCGGAAAGAACTGACGGACGGATATCGTCGCGTCGTCTCGGCGATCTATTCGCCGGACATGTACCATGACCGGCTTCGCCGGTTTCTCGGAGACTATCATCCGAGTACGCTCCTGAGGCATCGTCCTTCCTGGGGAGGTCTGCGCGCGTTCATCCTGAGCATTATCCGGATCGGCATCGGTTCCCGTGCCAGAAAATGGTATTGGAAAAGCCTTTTTGAATCACTTTTCGGGAATCGGAGCGCGTTTCCGGCAGTCGTGGAACATTGGATTTTCTGGTTCCACTTCGACCGGGTCGCACGAAAAACCCTTACCCCGGAGTCCTGAACAGGACTCCGGCTTTTCTTTTTTCCGGGGTCGGACTTGCTTTTTTTCCGGGGAAACGGTACCGTTCGGATGTTTCCGAAGACGGGATCCTTTAACATACGCATCATCCAATAAAAGAGGGAGGGACCATGAATACAGTGGAAATGCCGACGGAGTCGGTTCTCTCGCGCGAGATGGTCGCATTGGCCATCAATTATTTTTTTCGGAAGTATCTTTCCAAGGCGGTCCTTCCGGACCAGAAAAAGATCGGCGAAAACGTCGGCTTGCTCGGGAGAGTCCGGTATGAGTATGAGCACGAAGGCGTAGCCTTCGTCGCCCGGGTCGGAAAAGTGAGCCGGAAGGAACGCGATGTTCCCGCGGTCTTTTTCGAGAGGGTGACATCGGGCGAAAGTATCCCTTTTGCGTACAAGACGAAATTCCTTTTTCTTTCCCCGGATCGCCTGCATCAGAAGTACGTGAGGCTCGCGGGATGAACGAATGTCTGAAACGGGTCATGCGCGACCCGTTTCTTTTTTATTCCGCGGCGTATGTTATACTGATGGCGTCATAACACGTCATAACTTCGTATGGACAAAAGGCAGAAGGTCATTGTCGCGATTCTCGCGATAGCGGTCGTGGCAGCCGTTTCATATATCCTGTTCGGACGCGACGCGTTCCGAAGGAGTCGGGTCGATCACATACGGATGGAGAACGGCACGACCCAGCAGTCAGCCGGTCCGCTCAATCAGGGGAACGTGAGTCCCATATCCGGACTCGCGTGTGACAACTGGAACCGTCGGGCGTTCGCCTTCATGCAACCGGTGGACGTCCAGGCTCGTCCGGTGGCGGGATTCTCGCAGGCCGACATGATCTTCGAGATGCCGAATCCGGCCGAAGGCATATTCGTAACGCGGCTCATGGGCGTGTATCTGTGCGATATCCCGACCGAAATCGGCGCCCTTCGGAGCGCGCGGCACGATTATATCAATATCGCCAAGGGACTCGACGCGGTCTTTGTCGGCTGGGGGGGATCGGCCTTCGCGATAAAGAAGCTCAATGATGGCGTCATCGACAATATCGATTGCAACGGCCAGGGAGGAAAGAAGGCGCCCCAGTGCTGTTTCCGCAAAGAGAGGACCGGCCTTATGCGGGTCGAGGATACCGGATACGCCAAAGGGGAGGCGATCCTTTCCTGTTCGAAGGAATTCGGATACCGATCCGAAGGAAAATTCGCCGGATATCCGCATCGGGCTGAAGCCGCGGAGGCCGACCGTCCGAACGGAGGGCATCTTCGCGTGGGATATCCCGGCGTCATGAAAGCGGAATATGATTACGACAAGTCGTCGAACTCGTATCTTCGCACTTGGGGAGGGGCGCCCGATACCGACCGCAACAACGGTCAGCGGATCGCTCCGAAGAATATCGTCGTCATGACGGCCGAGAACGAGCAGATCATGGCCGATGTCGACTACAAGGGCCGCGGTGTGAGTGATCCGTGGGAAGGCTTGCCTGAGGGTGAGAAGACGGGTCCGACGAATATCTCCGGCCGATACAACAATCTCCAGCTCGGCGATCCGTGGTTCGACACCCAGGATAGCGGCTCCGCGCGGTTCTTCATGGATGGCCGGGAGATCGACGGGACATGGAAAAAATCCAAGGCAAGCGCCGAGCCGAAGCTTACTTTCTACGATAGCGCCGGAAAGGAGGTCCAGTTCGTCCCGGGGCAGATCTGGGTCGAAGTGGTCATTCCGGGAATGGCGGTGGAATGGCAGGAGGGCTAGTCTGTTCCGAAAGACACCGTTCCGACAGTTTGATATACTGGGAGAGTCTTCCGACTCTCCTTTTCGTATTTTTTCCGCTATGATTGTTCTTCTCTCCGGTAAGGATCGCTTCCGGCTCGTGCGCCGTCGATCGGAATTGAGGCAAGGGTTTTTCGCGAAGTACCCGTCCGGGAGCGTCGTGACTATCGACGCGTCCGAGAATCCGGATGATGCCGCGCGAAGGATGCTTGAATCCGGATCCGGAGACCTATTCTCTTCCCGGTGCCTGCTTGATATCCGTGAGGCGCTCTCCCTGTCCGATGCCGCGGCAAAGGATATGAAGGATGCCCTCAAGCGGCTTGGCGAGGAATCGTCCATGATCTTTTCCCAGTCCGAGACTCCGAAGGCCAAGGATCCCATTTTCGCCTATCTGAAAAAACATGCGGAGAAGGCCGAATCGTTCGATCCGTTTTCCTCGCGTGAAGCGGAGGCATTCGTCGCTGCGGAGGCGTGCGCCGTCGTTCCCGGTATCGCATTCTCGCGCGAAGCCCTGACCAGGGTCGTCTCCGCCATCGGAACCGATTCGGCCCGACTCTCGTCCGAAGCCGTGAAACTCGCGCTTTTCAAAGGAGAGGGTGAAGTGTCCGAATCGGATGTCGACCTATTCATTCGGGAAAATCCCCAGGAAAAGGTTTTCGACGCGCTTGATTCGCTCATGTCGGGAAACCGCGGTCGGGCGGCGGAAATGTTGCTCCGCGAGGCCCGCACGGATTCCGGGGGCGTCCAGAAACTGTTCGGTCTTCTCGCCTGGCAGATACGGGAGTTGTTCAAGGTTCGCGGGGAATACGATCGGGGCGTCTATCGCGCGGACGATATCGCACGGGCGACCGGAATGAATCCGTTCGTCGTCGGAAAGCTGCTCTCCCGCATGAACGCCTTTTCCCTTCCGCGTCTCAAATCGGGAATCTCGTTGCTTGCCGATTTGGATGCCGATATGAAAAACGGGAAAATCGATCCAGAACTCGCGCTGACGCTCTTCGTGGAAAAATTGTAGCGGAGTCGCGGCGAGTCTTTTCATTCCTGTTTTTTGGTGCTAGTATCGAAGTCCGGCCCAGCCGGTTTTTTGAACCTTAAAAACGGAGTATGTATGTCGATATATGAAGTTTCCCTGAAGGAAGCCGCAAAACGCTTCGATGACCGGTATTTCAGTCCGAAAGTCGTACGTGACATGTTCGGTCTCGAAGTCGGGCTCCCCCCGATACCGTTTTCCCCCGAACTGCTTGAAAGACTGTCGGACGACTGTCTTCTTGTCTGTTATCATTCCGGCGCGGATGGAAAACCGTTCCGTCTGAATGAGATGACGTCGAGAGCGCTTTCCGGCGGGCGAAACGTAGTCTCCGAAATCGTCGACCCCTTCTATCTGAGCAAGGCGGATTTCGGGCCCGACGGGGACGTTCTGGATGATCCGTACAAGCTTCCGAACGACCCGCTGATTCGCGGAGGCGCTCCCCGGGGAGGGTGGCAGCTGGTTTCCCGAACCATCGCTCCCTGGACGAAGCGAAAGCATCTGATCGAAACGGTCGATGATTTCGTCAAAAACACCGAGAAACAGTATTTTGGCGGGAGCTTTCCCGAAGGATCCGCGCTTCAGATAGCCCTTTCGGAGTGGAATCCCGAAGGGAGGCAGACGAGGTGCGACTCTCCCTGCATTCGGGACGATTCGCCGAGAGGGATGGCGTGCAGGGTTCTTTATGCCGAAGGAAAGTCGGTGGAGGCGTCGAGATTCTTGGCGACCTGTAAGATTATCGGCCTCGTATTGGAGCCACTGCAGAATACCGTCTATCGGTTCCTTCTGAGCCGGGGCGATGCGAATCCGCTCTTTGCGGGTGTGACATCCCGAACGTCGACGCCTACCTCGCACGGTATGTTTGCCACATTCGGCCAATCGCTATCCTTCGGAGGATACATCGGGCAAGAATCCCCTGAGGCGGGGTGGTCGCATCTCGGGTCGGTATTTTCCCTTTTCGGTCAGGATATCGTTCCCATGGCCTGACGGTCTTTGCGATGAAACGAAAACCCCGCCAAATGACGGGGTTTTCTTCTGTCTGAAATCGGGAGAAGCCGCCGATCACTTCGTCGCGGCCTTCTTGATGAGGGCGTTGAGGCGGGATTTCTTGCGGGCGGCGGTATTTTTCTTGAGGGTTCCTTTCGCGACGGCCTTATCGATGGCTTTCTGAGCCTTCTTGAACGCTTCCTTCGCGGCTTCGATCTTGTCCGTGGAGACGGCCTCGCGGGTGGCCTTGATGGCGCTCTTGAATACGCCCTTTACGATCCTGTTCTGAGCCGTCTTGTGCTCGGTCACGCGCATGTATTTTTTGGCATTCTTCTTGATAGGCATAGCCGTGTCGTTGATGATGAAAAAAAGACCCGATTCGAGGTCTTTTTCTTTTTATCACGCCTTTCGGAATCTGGCAAGTCGCGTGGCGGCCATACATGCGATGAAACGGGTTCCGTGGGAAGAGTGTGAAATCGGGAACAATGGGCCGTGCGAGGGCGGGAAGTCACGCCGTATCCCGAATGAACGGGCTTTATGGCGGATTTCAGGGAATTCGGGTATCATGGAGGGGAATTCAAGCCGTCAAAGGAACGATATGATCGCATGGCTTTCGGGCAAGAATCTCGGTATCCGCGGCGGCTCCGTCATCGTGGAGGTGGGCGGTATCGGGTATAAAGTAAGCGTTTCGGCATATGTTCTCGGCAAGGTCGCCGGGGCGGAAACAGTCTCGTTCCATATCTATACGCATGTCCGGGAGGACGTGCTCGCCTTGTACGGATTCCTGTCCGAAGACGAGCTCTCCATCTTCGAATCGCTTATTTCCGTTTCCGGCATCGGCCCCAAGGCGGCGCTCGGTATTCTTTCCATCGCGGACGCCGATACCATCAGGACGGCAATCGTGAACAAGGACCCGTCGCTTCTGACGCAGGTGTCCGGCGTCGGCAAGAAGACGGCCGAGAGGGTTATCGTCGAGTTGCAGAACAAGGTAAGCGCACCGACGAAAGCGGGTGCCCGAACGACATCCGCCGACGGGGACGCGATCGAGGCATTGCTCTCTCTCGGGTACAAGGTCTCGGAGGCGCGCGACGCCCTCAAGGCCGCGCCTGAGGGCGTGAAGGACGTGGGTGAGAAAGTCCGCGCGGCGTTGCGGTTATTGGGAAAGAAGAAATAACGCTCTATGCGCGAAATTTCGAATTTCGAAACCGGAATAGGCGCAGTCTTAAGGTCGGAAATTGGGAAATCAATATCGAACGGACTCAGTCTTGAAATTGGAATATCGGATGAGTATGACGGATGAATTGCTCCAATCGGAGGTATGGATGCGGTTTCAGAGGGCGGCCGGGAAGCGGGCCGTCCGTCTTTCGGGCCGCGATTGGAGCGCGAACGGAGTCGTGCACCGGCTCCCGTTCGTCGGGGAATATCTGTACGTCCCGCGCGGACCGCGCGAAAGAATCAGGAATCAGGAATCAGGAATCATGTGGGAGGCCTCGCCGGCGCTACTTGCGAAGGCGGAAGAACTGAATGTCGGATGGATACGGATCGAACCGGAGACGGAAAAGGCGCTCGCGGATATCCGCGATTCGATGAAAGGAAAGGGCGTCGTGAAGGCGCCGCACGATATGCAGCCGCGTGAGACGTTCCGTGTCGGGCTGAAGCGTTCGGAAGAGGAACTGCTTGCCGCGATGAAGTCCAAGACACGGTACAATATCCGTATCGCGGAAAAACGCGGCGTACGCGTTGTCGCGACGACCGAGCCGAAGTATCGGGACGCGTTCATCCGCCTCGTGACCGGAACCGCCGATCGCAAGGGGATCGTCCCGCATCCGAAGGGCTACTACGAAGCGATGTGTGAGACGCTTCTCGGCGAGAACGGCGAGATTATCGCCGCCGAGAAAAACGGCGAGATTATCGCCGCGAATCTCGTCGTTTTTTACGGCGATACGGCGACGTACCTGCACGGCGGATCGGATGATCGGTTCCGGGCGGACATGGCGCCGTTCCTTTTGCAGTGGGAAGCGATGCGCGGGGCGAAGCGGCGCGGGCTTTCGTGGTATGATTTCGGCGGAGTAAGCACGCGGGAATTCGCGGACGGATCGGGAAAATGGCTCGGCATCACGCGGTTCAAGTTCGGCTTTTCCCCGGCTACGGGGGCGACCGTTTTTCCGGGAGCATATGACATCGTTCTTTCTTCGGCGCGGTATTTTCTCTATACGGTCATGCAGAGAGCAAGGGGATTCGTTGCGGGAATCGTAAGACGATAAGACACATGAACCGATCCATTTCGAAACTGGTTCCGCAGGGGGTGAAGAATGTCGTGCATGCGGCGGATGCGTGGTTGTCGGCCGTGCGTTTCGGTTTTCCCTCGCGCGGGATGACCGTCGTCGGTATCACGGGGACGGATGGAAAGACGACGACGGCAAGCCTGCTTACGCGGATACTGGAAGAGGACGGCAGGCGCGTCGCGCTTGCCTCGACGGTGTCGTTCCGTATCGCCGGACGGGAAAAGACGAATACGTCGAAATTCACGACGCTCGGCGGACGCGGGCTTCAGGAATTCCTTCGCGAGGCGGCGGACGCGGGGTGCACGCATGCCGTGCTCGAGGTGTCGTCGCACGCGCTCGATCAGGGACGTCTCGCCTCAGTACATTTCGATGTCGCGGTCATCACCAACGTGACGCGGGAGCATCTCGACTATCACAAGACGATGGAGGAATACCGTAGGGCGAAAGGGAGGCTTTTTGACAAGGCGAAAGCAGCCGTCGTGAATCTCGATATGTGGGAGCCGGAATTTTTCCTTGAAAAAGCGAAGCGGAAAGCGACCTATTCCACGGTCGGACCGGAGGCGGATTTTCTTGCGGAAAATCTCGCGTTGTCACTCACCGGGTCGACGTTCACCCTTAGGGAAACCGATTTTCCCCTCCGGCTTCCGGGGAAATTCAACGTGGAGAACGCGCTCGCGGCGACCGCGGCGGCGACACTTCTCGGCGTGTCGGTGGAAGCAGCGGCACGGGCCGTATCCGAAGTAGCGCTCGTTCCCGGGAGGATGGAGTCGGTACGAAACGGTCTCGGGGCGACCATCCTGATCGACTACGCGGTGACACCCGACGCGCTCGGAAAACTCTACGATCTCGTCTCTTCCATACGAGAGGATGGCACGAAGATCGTCTCGGTCTTCGGGGCGTGCGGCGACCGTGATCGCGGAAAGCGGCCGATTATGGGTGAGATCGTCTCGGCGACCGCGGATATCATCATCCTTACCGATGAGGATCCGTACTCCGAGGATCCGGATCGGATTCTCGACGAGGTGGAATCGGGAATCCGGAATAAGGAAGCCGACAGGACGCTTTTCCGTATCCGTAATCGTCGCGAGGCGATCCGCAAGGGGCTCTCGCTTCTTTCGTCGGGCGATATCCTGCTCGTGACCGGAAAGGGCGCCGAAGAGACCATGGCGATCGGCGACGCCCGCATCCCGTGGAACGATCGGAAGGTACTTCTGGAAGAGCTCGAATCGATGTCCGCCCCGGCGTGATATCGCATCGGCGCACGGATAAAAAGAAAACGGATATGCCGGGAAAAATGAGTGTGGGAATCGCTTCCGATGTTCCGAAGTCGGGGCATGGAACGAATTCCGGCTCCAAGGAGGTTTCGGAGTCGGAAAGGAAACCGATGAGGTCCGGAAAATGACCGGATACCCGTCTCCCGACCACCCGAACCCCGCCAGGATGATTTTTGATGGCCTATCCGATTGACGCGACGTTCTTTCGATGTTAACAATAAGGAAAATGTGACTTTCCGATCTTTTCAAACAACGAATAAACGAAGGGGGCAAGATGTCGAAAAAAGACGTATTGGATTCCGATGGACTTTCGCAAGCTCTCTGCTCGCGATTCCATGACCTGAAGCCGCCACGTTCGGAAGTGCTCAACCTTCAGCTGGTACGCATCGACGAATCGCCGATTCCATTAGATGAAGTCGCTGATGAGGTGAGGGCCTTCTGCGGAAATCTCGGCTTCATCGTTTCCGCGTTCGGGTACGAGGAAACATCGTCGAAGGGGCGGATGATGTTTTTCGGGCTGTATCGGGACGGGAGGCGGTACAAGGGTATTCTCGAGGGGATGCCGGGATTCGGGAGCTCCATGCTGAATATCCTGATATTCGATGCGTCGGAACTGTTTCATATCGGAACATCGGTAGCCCCCTCCTAGGAAGCACGTATCGCTTCCCGAAGTCGCCGAAAGCGGGAGTATGCTTCCCGCTTTCTTTTTTTGTCCCGTCGCGGCCGCTGAGTTTCTTTCCGGTTTGACTCGGACCCTGAAAAGGTGTATACTGTATCTGTAGTGGAAACGGGTGCCCTCTTCGCGGGGGAATCCGTTTTTCTTTTGAAGAGCTACAAAACCGTAAGCCGTAACACAAACATATGAGTAAGGACTCTATGGTCACCTCAGGTGACGTGCATGGGACGACCGAAGGGTTGCAGCCGTGCGAGCGGTGTCATCGGGCGCAGGAGCAGGAGGAAATGGCCTTCGCATTCCTTCTCGCCCTCATGCCGGTGATCACCCTCACTTTGTTCGGGAATATGGGGCTGTTATAAGTTCATTCCCCAACCGAAAAACGGATTCCCCCTCATGAGGATCCGTTTTTTTTGTTCCGGAAAGAAGGATTACAGTATCGTGACGAGGGCGAGGGTGGCGACGAGCCCGATGATCCCTCCGACGATGACCTCGCTCACGCGATGGCCGACGCGCTCCTTGAGGCGGGGGAACTTGCTGCCGTCGATATTGAGCTGCTCGACGAGCATGTTAAGGTAGCGGCCCTGGTCGCCGAGATACATGCGGATACGGGCGGCGTCGTCCACGAGGACGAAGGCGAGTGCGGCCGCGACCGCGAACGATCCGGAGCCGACCCCCTCGTACCAGCCGACGCTCGTGGCGAGCGAGACGGCGAATGCGGTGTGTGCCGACGGCATGTGTCCGTGCGTGAACATGTATTCCGGCTTCCACCCGTGTTTGACGGTGAAGATGACGAACTTTACGGCCTGTGTGCCGAGGCCGACCGCGAGCGGGACAAGAAAGACAAGATACGGCTTCAGTGCTTCCATACTGGTTTCGCTAAGCCCGGGCGGCGGATCCGCCGGACGGTTCCAGTATAGCACTTTTTCGTTTTCGCGATGAAAGCCTTCCCCGCCCTTGCCAGGGAGCCGATTCCTGTGGAAGAATGAAGGCGCCCGGAGTGTCCGGGTCAGTTTCCTTAATACGAGGATTTCCAACCCCAAACATGGAGGTGTTCCATGTCATACCCCAAAAATGACGATACCGATGCGACTTTGGATAGGGAGCTTCTGCTTTCCCTGGGTATCCTTACCAAGGAGGAGCTTGAAGCCGATCCGGATTCGGTGGGTCCTTCCCGACCGTTGGTCGATCTGCTGGATTCCGGGGAGCCGGTTTCATCTGCCGACATAATGCCGTTTCTTCCGCGCGGAATCGAGGATGAGCATGCGGCCGGCATGAAAGGTTTCCTGTACGACCTGGATTGGATGTGTCTGTCCGTCGGTTTTCCCGGACTGGCCATGGAGTACGCGCGTCGCATGAGCTACGGGTACATATTGCCCATAGCGAAACGGCTCGTCCGATTTGACGAGGAGACGATAGCCCGGACGATGTTTCCGGAAAACTATCTCGACTCGGAGGAGGCACGCGTCTTCTATGTGAAGCGTCCCGAGTGTATCGGGAAACTTTGGGCGAACATGTGCCTGTACCTCGGGACGAATTTCCCCGGGTTCGAGAGCAATGTCGCTGCCGTCTCGACCTTTTTTTACCTTTCGCAAAGGAGATGGTTCGATGTGGTGGAGCTGACTTCGCTCGCGCTCATGCGTCACCGGGCCATCGACTTCGCCCGGCGCGGGGAGTTCAGCGGTATCGTGAAGTCCGTCCGGCGGACCGAAGCCGAAGTACTCGCGGAGTCGCTTGCCGTCTGCAGGAAATAACCGAAAATCATGAACGAAAGACTTCCGAACGGGAGTCTTTCTTTTTTTTGTTTCCCTTATCTCGGGTGATATCCCGATATTTGGCGTACGCTTTCTCTTCCCCGGCTCCCGTGGTACACTGGGATGGCTTTATCGTGGGAAAATGAACCGAATATTCTATGGAATTCTGGGAAAAAGGACTCAATCCGGAACAGAAAAAGGCCGTCCTCAAGA
>Ga0172372_10005242_pt1 | contig 18105 bp, 18 predicted proteins | sample LakKiv5m_2_FD_114544 | JGI IMG/M metagenome (GOLD analysis project Ga0172372, IMG submission 114544) | Freshwater microbial communities from Kabuno Bay, South-Kivu, Congo - kab_092012_9.5m | ecosystem: Environmental > Aquatic > Freshwater > Lake | place: Democratic Republic of the Congo...
ACAAACTTTCGGCTGGGGGGAAGTGCACAAGTTCCTAGACGCCCGGCACCGGGAAGTTAGCCTCAGCGCCAAAGCGGCACTGATGGCCCTGTGTCGCCGAGCACCGGACTCTGAGATCGAGAAACTCGCCGCACCATCCACACCTACCGAATTATGGACGGAGATCGTGGGCATACATGCAAAGAGACTGGGCAATGCGAACGGAACGATTCCGAGCGAGTTGTTTCATTCGAAGTATGCCAAAATCGATGTCATTCCCAAGATACCGCTTCGCGTGTTCTCCCAACCGGATCTACCGGGATGGTTGATTACGGGCTTTGCCGAGTACCTCACCAAAGAACTCACCACGCAAGCAGCATGGGACGGGTTCGAGGTTCTTGCACCAAAGCACCTAGGCCCGGTTTCTCAGATCGTGCGTGCTGCCAAGGTCACAGGTAAGGCCCAGCCCGCCGAGGAAACCGAATCCTGAACGGGACGCAACCCGTCGTCTATTCCACAAAGTTCGCAAGAACACCGGACCTGGTCCGGTGTTCTTGTGCTTTGTAGCCATCGTCTGGCACGATGGTACCATGCATATTCTCGCCGCCTTCGCCCTACTCCCACTCCTCTTGGCGATGCCGGGCCGAACCCCCACCGCCCTCGGACCGCTCATCGATCAACTCAAGGTCGCCCCGGAGAGAGGAACCGGGTACGACCGCTCATTATTCCCCCACTGGGACACCCACCCCGACGGCTGCTCCACGCGAGAAAAGGTGCTGCTGGCCGAAAGTTCCTCTCCGGCGTTGGTAGGTTCCAAGAATTGTACCGTCCTCTCCGGCACGTGGTTTTCCGTGTACGACGGGAAAACCTCGTACAATCCCCGGAATTTGGATGTTGACCATGTAGTCGCCCTCAAAGAGGCCTGGGATTCAGGAGCGTACGCTTGGAGTCAAACCCGACGCCGGGCGTTTGCGAACGATCTCTCCGACCCGGATTCTTTGGTCGCCGTGTCGTCTGCCTCGAACCGCGCCAAGTCGGACAAAGATCCGGCCCAATGGCTTCCTCGGAGTGAGGACCAATGCCGCTATGTATATTCTTGGGTGCGGATAAAACTGCGCTGGGACCTCTCGGTCGACCCCAAGGAGCTCGCAGCCCTACGCCGGTTAGCCAAACGCTGCCGAACCTGAGTCAATCCCCCTCCAGATTCACCCCGCAGACCTTTTCGACACCTGCACACCGCACCCGCACCGTCTTTGCCGTGCTCCCAGAATCAAAATCCGATGCAATCTTGGGAGTTTCGGCGCAGTATCACGACTCCGCCGCTGCCCTCACCGTCAACGGCAGGATCGTCGCCGCTGCCCACGAGGAACGTTTCACCCGGGTGAAGGGGGATGCCTCGCTGCCGTACAACGCCATCAGGTATGTTCTATCGGCCGCTTCCCTCGGTGCGGATGATCTCGCCGCCGTCGTATTCTACGAGTCCCCGTTCGCCAAACTCGACCGCCTCGTCACCACCCAATCGGTGGGGAGTCTCTCCGGCACGGGGCTTTTCGTCCGTTCCTTAGGGACATGGATACCCCAAAAACTCTGGGTGGCTCGGAGCCTGCGTGAGTGCCTCGGCTCTGAAGTGCCCGTAGTGATGGGCGACCATCACCTCTCCCATGCCGCCTCTGCGTTCTATCCGAGCCCGTACGAATCGGCTGCGATACTCACAGTTGACGGTGTAGGCGAATGGACGACCACGTGCCTCTCCCACGGTTCTGGTAGGAGCATAGACATGATCGAACAGGTGGAGTATCCCAACTCGCTTGGCATGCTCTACAGCGCCTTCACCCTCTACTGTGGCTTCAAGATAAACTCCGGGGAATACAAACTGATGGGGTTGGCCCCGTATGGCGAGCCCAGGTTCTTGGACAAGATTCTCGACGAGTTGCTGTACTTGTCCAAGGACGGGTCGTATTCTCTGAACCCCCGCTATTTTTCGTACCTCACCCAGCTAAGGACCTATGGTCCGGGTTTTGAAGAACTCCTCGGAGCCCGCTCACGCCACCCCGACGACCCACTCACTCAGCACTATGCCGATGTGGCTGCCAGCATCCAAGCTGCGACCGATCAAGCGATGTTAGGCTTCGCCCGCCGTGCGCGGGAGAGAACGGGGGAGAGCCGTTTGTGCCTTGCCGGTGGTGTGGCCTTGAACGTCGTGTCGGTCGGGGCGATCGAGCGCAGCGGGATTTTCGATTCGGTGTGGGTCCAACCAGCCGCCGGAGACGCCGGGGGGGCTCTGGGTTCTGCACTGTGGGCTGCTTACACGATGTTCGACCATCCTCGCATCGTCGATCCGCTAGATTCGATGCGCGGAAGTTTTCTCGGACCGACCCCCTCGGAAGGATCCGCCTCTACCGAGGAGGTGATTGCTAGGTATGGTCTGGTTGCCCGGCCCCTCACCGACGATCTTTTAGCTTCAGAGGTGGCCGACCTACTCGCCGCGGGGTCGGTGGTGGCCATAGCCAAGGGGAGGATGGAGTACGGTCCGCGTGCCCTGGGGTCTCGCTCAATCCTGGCTGATCCACGAGACCCGTCGATGCAGTCCCGTCTGAACCAAAAAACCAAGTTCCGAGAGGGATTTCGACCATTCGCCCCGGTGGTTCTCGTCGAGGATGCGCAAACGTATTTCCACATGGACTCGTGCGAGAGCCCGTACATGCTAAAAACCTACTATGTACGGGAAGAACTCAGAAAACCCGTGGATTCGTCCGCTCCAGACGACGGGGAGAGGTTTTTCCATATGGCCCGCCAGGCGCGCAGCACGCTCCCAGCCGTAACCCACCAAGACTATTCGGCCCGGGTGCAAACCGCAGACAGTAAGCGCCATCCGTTCTTGCACAGCGTGCTCTCCAATTTCAAGGACCGGACAGGGTGTTCTGTTCTGGTCAACACCTCGTTCAACCTACGTGGCGAGCCCATCGTCTCTTCGGCCCTCGATGCGGTAGAATGCTTCTTGCACAGCGACATCGATGCTCTAGTGTTAGAGGGCTTCCTTATCGAGAAGTCCCGCCAGGAGGCAAGTTCCCTGCGGCCGCACAAGACCTCCCCGCGCGGAGAGGACTAAACGGGTACCTACCGGACTAAAAACCCGGACCTTTTGCCGGGTCAATTCCGTCCCGGCATGCCTCGGCGGCGGCACGTGCCCTTGCGTCGGCCTCCTCGTTTAGTTCATGCCCGTCGTGTCCTCGTACCCATTCGAACCGGAGGGTGCGGCCGCGCATGGAGTCGTCCAGTTGTACGATGAGGTCCCTGTTCGCTACCTCGCTCCCGTCGGCTTTCCGCCAGCCTCTGCGCCTCCATCCATGTATCCATTTTGTTGCACTCTCGACTACGTACTTGGAGTCGCAGATGATGTGCACGTTCCCAGGGACGCATCTCAGGGCCTCTATCACCGCAATCAGTTCCATCCGGTTGTTGGTGGTATTGGCCGCTCCGCCACTACCCCACCGCTCCCCATCGACGAACCAGGCCCATCCCCCCGGCCCCGGGTTTCCCGCGGCGGCCCCGTCGACCGCCACCGAGATATAGCCGTTCAACCCATCTTCATTTAGGGGCTGATCACGAAATGGTAGTTCCACGTCGTATACGGTGACCGCAACCTACGACCGCGGCAATGGCAACAACCCCCTATTGCCGTCCTCCCCGTCCCGCGCACGGTAGATAAAGCCAGGTCGATCCGGCCTGGCTTTATCCACTCAACAAGGAGTATCATGGAGTTAACAGCCCCCCTGGATTCAGTGAAAGCCGCCCTCGAGGTGGCTCGGTTCACTTCCACTTCAGGCGCCTCAGCCCTCTCCGGCGTGCACCTCACCGTGTCCAAAAACACGGCGGTGTTCACAGGTTACAACGGCGAGCAGTCAGCCCGCACCTCGATCACCGTCAAGGCCTCGGCCGACGGCGAGTTGCTGCTATCCCGCCCGGCGGTGGAGTACATCAACGCACTCCCAGCCACTGGGCAGCTGCAGATGAAGGTCGCCACCGATTCGGTGAAGATTTCCTGCGGCACGCTCAATGCGACGATGCGCCTCGAGTCGGCAGCAAACTTCCCAAAGGTGCCATTTCCGGCATCCGCAGGGGTTTCGCTCCCGGCCGCTGCACTACGCAACGGTTTGCGAGAGGTTCGTGCGGCAGCTGCCGCACCCACCTCCTCGCGCCCGGTTCTCGCCGGCGTGCTCTTCGAGGTGGTAGACGGTGAGTTGCGCTTGGTCGCAACCGACAGTTTCCGTCTCGCCCTCTCGGCGCTCGAGAAATCCCCGCTCCCAAACGGGACCAGGTTCACGCTTCCAATCAAAGCGGTTGCCGAACTCGAACGTGCCCTCGCACGGTCGGATAAGGTGTCGGTGACGGTGTCGGACATCAACGTCTGCTTCGAGACGGGAACCTTGAAACTCAGTTCCCACCTCATCGCAGACAAGTTCCCGACCTACGGCCCGATTATCCCGGCCGTAGAGGCTCCGGGAATGGTGACCGTAACCGCCGATGCGCTCCTCGAGGCCGTCAAACGCCTCAAGATCGTCGCTTCCAACGAGAACCGCTCCGTGCGGGTTTCGTGCACCGATGGCGTCGTCTCCGTCTCGACCCAGTCGCCGGTAGGGGACAAGGTAATCGAGCCGCTCGATGCAAAGGTTTCTGGAACCGTACCCGATTTTGCCGTGCACGTGGACAACCTCGCCTCTGCCGTCCAGTCCCTGGGCAGCGAGACGGTGATTGTATCGGTACACGATCCGCTCAAACCGATTCTGATCACCAGACCGGCTGATACCAAATCCAAGCAGATCGTGATGCCTATCCGCGTCTGATTGACGCCCCGAGCTAAGCGCCTAGGCCGCACACCGTGCGACCCCATTTATCGAAGCCAGCCACCCGTGAGGGTGGCTGGCCGTCGTAACGGCCCGTCCGATGTTGCCAAATGGCGGCCCCAGGGAACGGTAGACATCCATGTCCACGAAACTTCCCCAGATCCAAGTGTTCGATATCACCGAATCCGCTGCCACGAAACTCTACTCGATCCTCGCCGCCGAGTCGGGTCCCGACTCCGGTACCCTCCGGCTCCGGGTGGCGGTGCGTCCTGGTGGCTGCTCGGGGTTTTCTTACGAGATGTATTTAGACTCCGAGGCCTCTCCGGGGGACCTTCTCTTCGAACGGGAACTTCCCCCGTCGCCCGTTCCCACAGAGCGCGTCTCCGACATGGAGGGGTCCGTCTCTCAAATCTCCGCACTCCCGGTGGTGGTGGACCCAGCCTCTGCACCACTTTTGAAGAACGCGGTCCTCGACTACACCGACGGGTTATCCGGCTCGGGATTCAAGTTCACGAATCCGAACGCAAACCGCACCTGTGGGTGTGGACAGTCGTTCAGTTGACCGCAATTACGTCAGACGTAGGTCCCGCCGAGGCTTTTTCCACTCGTTCCGCGCTTTTCGAATAGCTCGGCTTTCTCTCGTTGCTCGCTGAGTTGGGCGTTGGCCGCCGCCTCCTCGAGACCGAGTTGCAGGTCGAGGAGTTTTACCCGGTGGCTGAAAGCACCGTGCCGCACGCTGGTCTCGAGCCAGCAGTGGCTCTGGTCGAGGATCAGGGCCGCTTCGAGTACGTCCGCTTCCCCCTCGAGTTTGCGTAGCATCCTCTCTCCGTTTCTACGGATGTCGTCATCGAGTATCAAGCCGAGGATTGTGTCCCGCAAATCGTCATAGATGGATGCTGCCCGTCGCACCAAGGGTCCGGTGGTTGTCATTTCAAGGTTCCCACTGAGGACCGAGTTGGCGGCCGTATCGAGGTACTTGCTCAGGTTCATCATCATGTTGAACGCCTGACCGAAGGCCTCGATGTCGGATACTTTTTGTGAGATGGACTGCTGGGAGATCGAGCTGCGGGCGGATCCTTGCGGGTGGTTCATGTCTTCGTTGGCCATGCCAAGAATCGTGTAAACCGACCCGGAGGCCGCACTCGCACCCTCAACCGACAGATCCCTCCATCTGCAACTCGATGAGCCTGCTCCATTCGACGGCGTACTCCATCGGCAACGTTCTCGCCACTGGCTCGACGAACCCGTTGACCACCATTCCTATGGCCTGCTCCTGGCTCAGACCCCGACTTTGGAGGTAGAAGAGTTGCTCCTCGGCGATTTTTGAGACCGTAGCCTCGTGCGCCACTTCGGCGTCCTTCTCCCCCACTTCCATGTACGGGAAGGTTCGGCTCCGACTCTCCTCATCTAGCAAGAGGGCATCACACTGGACATGGCTCTTGCAGCCCACGGCCCCGGATTCGACCCGGACCAGTCCGCGGTAGGTGGTCCTTCCGCCGTCCTTGCAAATCGATTTCGAGACGATCCGACTCGAGGTGTTGGCCGCCGTGTGCACGATCTTGGCCCCCGCATCCTGGTGCTGTCCTTCTCCGGCATATGCGACGGAGAGGACCTCCCCGCTCGCACCCTCTCCCACCAGATAGATGCTCGGGTATTTCATGGTGAGTTTAGAGCCGATGTTTCCGTCGATCCACTCCATTCGCCCGCCCGCCTCGACCCGTGCCCGCTTGGTTACGAGGTTGTACACGTTCGACGACCAGTTCTGTATCGTGCTGTAGCGTACCTCTGCTTTAGGTTTGACCACTATTTCGACGACGGCCGAGTGCAGGGAGTCTTTGGTGTACACGGGCGCCGAACAACCCTCGATGTAGTGCACTTTCGACCCCTCGTCGGCGATGATGAGCGTCCGCTCGAACTGCCCGGCGCTCTCGGAGTTTATACGAAAGTAGGCCTGTAGGGGCATATCGCATTCGACACCGGGAGGTACGTAGATGAACGACCCGCCCGACCACACCGCAGTGTTCAAGGCGGCGAACTTGTTGTCCCCAACTGGCACCACGGTCCCGAAATAACTCTTGACAATCTCGGGGTACTCGCGCAGTGCGGTATCCATGTCACAGAACAATATTCCCTGCCGCTCTAGGTCCTCTCGATTGCGGTGAAAAACAACTTCCGATTCGTATTGTGCCGTGACTCCGGCAAGGTATTTCCTCTCGGCCTCCGGAATTCCCAATTTTTCGTAGGTAAGCTTCATCTGCTCCGGCAGGTTTTCCCACTCGTCTACTTGCTCGGTCGCGGGTTTGAGGTAGTAGTATATGTCCTGAAAATCGATCCCGGGCATGTTTTCCTCAAACCAAGGAAGCATTGGCTTCTTGAAGAAGGTTCGTAGGGCCCCCGTCCGCCTAGACCGCATCCAGTCAGGCTCCCCTTTCCACCACGATATCTGCTCCACGACAGAAAGATCCAACCCCTTTACTGGTTCAAAGGCGTACTCGACCTCGTCGCTCCAGCCCAACTGGTACCGGCCCAAATCTACTTGGTTGCTTCCCATATGGGTCTACAGTTCCGTTCGTATTCTGGTGCGCAACAGCACCCGACCACACTTTTACCCGGTTGCAACCGTATCCGTTCATGCAGCCGCTATCGCGCCCAGAGATGTCCAAGAGGTACAGTACCGGGCAATGTCAAGAGACAACCTGCCACCTGAAATAAAATCCCAAACCGGGCTCGACCCATCCTTGTCAAGTGCCCCGGTTTCATCGCCAGGGGGGTTGGTTCGCGTCCCCGACGTGAGGCTCCGTCAAGCGAGTCTTCCGTTTGTGGGTGACCAGTGCCACCTCGATCCACTGCTAGAAAAGATGTTCAGTGTGATGGGGGACAACGGAGGGGTGGGACTCGCCGCTGTCCAAGTTGGCGTACCACTCCGCATATTCGTACTTCAAATTGAAGGGGAACCCACCTCGTACGTCAATCCGGTGCTCCTAGCCGCCCATGGCTGGTATTACCCGGGTGAGGGATGTCTCTCTGTACCGCACCGGCATTTCTCTCCACCCCGCCCTCGCATTGTGAACCTCTCCTGGCAGGACCGCAGCGGCACCGCCCGCTCAGGTTGGTTTTCTAGACTTCATGCCCATGCTATCGCGCACGAACTCGATCACATCGACGGTCTGTTGCTACAAGACCGCTGCGTGCTTGGCCCGGGTGTCGGGTCTCAGCCAGTGTGCGGGTCCGCCTGTTAGAACACTCCAACGGATAGGATCCCCGCCCGCGGCCTTTTCGGCTCCGGCGAGCAACCGGGAGATGACAAGTACCACCCGACAAGTTTCCCATAGGTGGAGGGAAATCGCATCCACCCCAGTTCCCCCATCCTCAAAGAATTGATCAGCGGCTACGAGGGCGGCCTTTGTGGTATCGAGCAAGGCCCCCGCCGAATCCAGTGCATGGATGGTAGATTCGAGTCTGTAGGTCTCCACTCCGCGGGTGAGGGCATCAGTCAACTTTCTCAACATCAACGCCAGGTCCCCCCACCGCGCGACGGCTGGCGATCCGTCTAGTAGCCGTTCGAGAACCACAGCGGTATCGGATTCCATCCGATCGGCCGCGACCGCAACCGATTCGGCAAAATGAATATCAAGTACGTGTTCGGCAGCGCCCATTCTAACCACCGTACGGACACCACTAAAGACTGCATACGCCAACCTCCGTACGCGAGCAGTCCGTACCGGGACAATAGAGGGGGCCATGTTCATCTCTCTGCTTGCCCCGTTCCGTAACGACCCTCTCGCGGTCGATAGCGCCACCAGGGAGGCCGTCGGCAGATTGGAAGAGGCGTGGGCAGGTCACGGACCCCGTCGCGAACTTGTCGCTGCCGCGGTCTCCTTCGCGGTAGAATCACACCGGGGACAGCGCCGCGAATCTGGAGAACTTTATGTGTCGCATCCCCTGCAGGTCGCAGCCATAGTAGCTTCTTGGGGATTTGACGAGGTATCCGTCGCCGCCGCGTGTTGCCATGACGTACTCGAAGACTGCCACGTATCACTCGAAGCCCTCTCCTCCCGTATCGGCGCCGAGGCTGCCGCCGTCGTTGACGGGGTCTCTAAGGTCGGTCGTTTGCAGCTCTCTCCGGGGGAGGATGTCTCGAGTGCCTCGATGACGAAGTTTCTCGTGGCGGTGGTCTCCGATGTTCGGGTGCTTGCCGTGAAATTGGCCGACCGTCTGCACAACCTGCGGACCTCCACGGTGCTCAGCGCCGATCGCCGCTTACGTAGCGCAACGGAGGCTCTCGAGGTGTTCGCTCCGCTCGCCCATCGGCTCGGCCTGGAAGAGCCACGCCTAGAGATGGAGGATTTGGCTTTCGCGATCAAGATGCCCGAGTCCTACACGGAGTTATATGAGGCACTGGAAAGGTCCTCCGGGGACCGGCATCGGGTCGAGGCCTCGATTCTGCACAAGATCGCAAAAATCGTGGCTGAGTCTGGTCTTGGTGCGGAGGTGGAGTCGAGAACCAAGCACCTCTATTCCATCCACCTCAAACTGCAAACGACCCGAGTTTCGCCTGAGTCCCTCCATGACCTCGTCGGGGTGCGTATCATTCTTGCCGATGGGAAGGAGTGCTATACCGCCCTCGGCCTGGTGCACGCCAATTTCACCCCCGTGCCCGGAAGATTCAAAGACTATATCGCCCTTCCGCGTCCCTCCGGATACCGCTCTTTGCACACGACGGTGTTGTACGAGGGGGTCGAGGTGGAGGTTCAGATTCGCTCCGAGGAGATGCACCAGCAGGCCCGGTACGGTGTCGCGGCGCATTATCTGTACAAACAGGGCCGCTCCCGTCACGGCGTGGTCAACGAGGAATTGGCGGCCGACCTCGCATCCGCACCGAGCCCGGAGGCGTTCTTGGAGCGTCTACGCGAGGATCTCGCCCCCCAAAGCGAGGTGGTGGTACTCACCCCGAAAGGGAAACCGATCGTGCTTCCTCGTTCGGCCACCGTACTTGATTTTGCTTACAAGATCCACACCGACATAGGTCACCGGTGCACTGGGGCCAAGGTGAACGGATCGCTCGTCCCGATTCGCTCCACACTACGCACCGGCGATGTCGTGGAGGTTCTCACCGGCACGAAGGCCGCCCCGAGCCGGGACTGGCTGCAAGTGGTAGTCTCCGCTCGAGCCCGCGAGAAGATACGTAAATTCCTCGAAGAGGCCTCTGCCGACCCGATCGGGGAGGGGCGCCAGATCCTGGCCGAGGAGTTGAGGCATCGAGGGTACGGACACCTGCTCGACAACAACGTACTTTTGGCCCGCATCGCGTCCGCGAACGGGTTCTCCGAAACCGTATCTCTACTCAAGGCGCTTTCCGCCGGTGACCGTGAGGCTTCCCGCCTGCTCGGTCTGCCCGATAGACCCACCCCGCGCCGCTCCACCCCAGCCCCGGTGTCGAACTTCGAGGCACTCGTCGCCCGCGCCCTTGGGGGCATACCTTGCACTTTTCCGCGTTGTTGCAATCCTTCGAACCTTGAGTCGGCTACCGGCCTGGTCTCAAGGATGCACGAAATCTCGGTGCACTCAAACGACTGTCTATCACTCGCCGCCACGGTGCGCGACCTTCCCCTTGGGGAATTTTCCCGTCTCATGTCGCTAGAATCCGGAGATACGTTCGCCTGGCTCGAGGTTCGTTCCCTCGACAGAGTCGGCTTGCTGCGCGACGTACTTGAGGTACTGGTGGGATTCGGCGCCGACATAGCCTGGTCCTCCGTGCTCAACGGCGAAGTTGCCCTCCTTAGGTTTCGTTTCGCCCAGCGAGTTCCCTCCCCATCTGATGCCTTGCGTACATTACGGGCGCTCGAGGGTGTGCTTGAGGTGTACGTCGCCTGACGCCGAGCGGTGCGACTTCACGCGATGGTACCGTGCCGGGCTCGCACCGAGTTCGATTAGGTTTCAAGTTAGGTTCCCCCGATTGCATGGCGTCATTCGCAATCTTGCGGACTTCAAGGTTCGTAGCGGTCGAGTCCGAGGTCAATGCGAGAATGGAAGGCGGCGAGCGCCTCTCCGAGTTCTTCGGCAAGGTGCCGAGCCTCATCGAGGACGTCTCCTAGGTGCTCTCTTCCCTCGGCGATACAATTGCTGCACGCACCGTTGATCAACTCGCTCGAACCGTTGACCAGGGCATCACCGGACCAAAAATGGTCCCAGATGCCCCGCAACCCGCCCAAATGTGCGTCGAGGGCCCCCTGCCGCTCGGCGCCGTCGGCGTGGTCTTGGAGGACCTCGAGGAGCCCGATCGGCCGGCAACGGCAGGTTGGACCGTGTGCGGGGCCGTCGAACAGCCACCACGACGGAGCGTACATGCCGACGCCGAACAAACCGGCGATGAACCACGCCTCCGCGTCGGACACCTCAGCGATGTCGTACTCATCCCACACCCCGTCGCCTTCAATCCCCAAAGCCGAAATGTCGCCGAGTTCGGCCTCCAATTCGGCTTGCAGGTCGTCGCACCACTCGACCGAGGATCCAGTCGTGCCTTCAAGATCCCCCTCGTCGGCCTCTCCGGTAAGCCTCCCTTCGCCGCGCCCGCCACCGCTCCCGTCGCCCCCACCACAAGTGTCACCGGAGTCTAAGTCGCCGAGATCCTCGCCGGGATCCTCGTCCCCTAGGTCTTCGTCCTCCAAGTTCTCACCCTCCGATCCTCTCAGTTCGTCAAAGGCGTCACAGAGAAGTTCATGGACCTCGTCGTACGCGACCAACCCGTCTTCCACCCCCTCTGCCCTTGCAGCGTGTTGCCGCTGCAGGAAGCAGCGCACTGAGTCCATCTGAGGTACCTCGAACCTGATGAGCCGCTCCCCGTCCCGAAGTTCGAATCCGCTCTGCATGCAACACATGGTGCGCCCCTACCCCCCTACGCGCCATTCACCCCGCCGCTTGCGTGCTCCGCCGACTTCCGGGACAACAATCCTCGACATGCAACTACCGTACCACGATGGCGAACTTCCGTTGGAGTTCGAGCGTCAGCACCACTCAACTCGACGCGACACAGGGGCGCAACTGCAAGTCCCGGAGGATTTGCTCGTCTCCTCGTCGTCCTCCGTGTCCCCCCAGTACACCACCTCGGACACCTGGTCTGGATCCCCGTTTGCCTGGCTTCGACTGCTTGCAACCGCTTCTCGGGCCAAGGCTGCTGAATCCATGGTTGAGCACGCGCTACTCCATTTGGGTTTCCGTGTCGCGCAGAGGACGTCGCCGGGCCATGACCGGATAGTGGAGGGTCGAAAGGTTAGGATAAAGTTCTCCACTCTCTGGCGCTCCGGACTCTACACGTTCCAACAGGTCAAGGACGAAGACTACGAGTACGTGCTACTCCTCGGCGTATCCCCAGGCCACGGACACTTGTGGGTGCTGGAAAAGGCCACCGCGCTCCGGCTCGCCGGCTCCCCAACGGCATGGATATCTTTCGCCCCTGAGGCCCCTCCCGTCGAGATTGGGGCGGCAGGGGGCCTGCCTTCCGCCGCCGCCGGTGCGCTCCTTGCCGCTTTTGGGCCACCCTCGAACTTAGGGTGAGAAAGCGAACATGCCGGGACCTATTGGTCCCGGCATGGTTCATAGCTACGTTCTGCTGGTAGGCTCAGATGTACATACCCACTGGGGTTGAATCTTGCTGTTCTGCGGGTGGAACCAAACTCGCTTCGCTGAGTATTTGCTCGAACGATCCGCCGAGCATTTGCTCGGCTTCCCGCTTTGTTTCCATGCCGGTAACGACGTGGTCCAGCCATCCGTGCAGTTGGGCTACCGCTATCCGTATCTCCGAGAAGCTCTCGGCGTGAACGTCTAGCATACCAAGTCGCTCGATTTCCGCATTCCCATCGGCACCAAGATTGTTTGTAACCGTCGAGAGTATGGCGGCGTACGCCTTTTTCGCCGGCTCCAGGGCGTCTTCCCCGAGTCCCTGCAGTTCGCCACGCAGCATCGCGAGTCTTCGCAAGGCTCGGGTGAGGGCTTTAGACTCTTTCAAGTTTGCTTGGAAGTCCGAACCTGGTCCAGAGAGCAACTGACCGAGCATTTGTAGCATTCCGGTTGTTGCGTTTTCGGTTGTGGTTTCTTGCACGAGTATCCTCGTTTCAACTCAGATGGTCTACTTTGACCAAACTTCCCCCCACCGTGGGCGCCGAAGGGCCCATGGGAAAGGTGGGGTGCCCCTGTCTCCGCGTTCGGTACGATGGCACCTATGCCAGAATTACCCGAGGTAGAGGCGGTGCGAGCCTCGCTCTCCGCCCTCGAAGGCGCCGACATCCACCCGCTACGTGTGTCGCCTTACCCTAGGTTTTCAGATGCCGCTTCGGCCGAAGGACGCGTCGTGGCCGCCACCCGCCGGGGCAAGTGGTTATCTTTGCACATCGCACACCCCTCCTCCGGGGATTGCGAACTCGTCGTACATCTGGGAATGACCGGACGGGTACTGATAGCCCCCTCGCGCTTAGATGTGCCCCATTTGCATGCGGAATGGCAAGTATCCACGCCCCACCCCAAGGTTGGGTGGCTGGGATTCTCCGATCCTCGCCGCTTCGGGCGCCTCGCCTTTGTAAAGAAAGGGTGCTACGGTTCCCTTCCAGGTCTCGCCGATTTAGGCCCGGAGGCCACCGATACGTCTGCCGTCGCCTCGGCCCTTGCCGCCGCCCGTCCTTCCCGCCGCCCGGTTAAATCTGTGATGCTCGATCAAGGCGTGATTGCCGGGGCGGGTAATATCTACTGCGATGAGGCGTTGTTCTCCGCCGGCCTCCACCCGACCAGGCCGATGTCGTCTCTCTCGGATGAAGATTGCCGTGCCTTGGCGCACTCTCTCGGTGAGGCTTTGGAGTTGTCCCTCCGCGCCGGTGGTACCACTTTCCGCGATTACCGCCGCCCGGACGGATCGCGGGGGGAGAATGCTGCAAACTTGCGCTGCTATGGTCGTACCGGTGAGCCTTGCGTATCTTGTGGCACCAGCCTCTTGCCAGCCAAGGTGGCCGGCCGCGCCACCACTTTTTGTCCCAACTGTCAGCGTTAGTCAGGTGCCGACCTGTCTCGTTTCTGGACGGTGTTCTCGGTGCGCCGTCTGCTTACGAGTCTCTCGCTTCTCTTCATGTTCCTATCCGCAGCCGGGCTGCTCTCCTTGTCGGCCCCCCCGGGTCCTTATGTCCTGGCTCTGCAAGCGGTCTACCCAATTTGTGTGGCTCTCTCCGCCCCCGCTGTCCTCGTCGCCTTCTCCCTCAAAAGCTCCCGTCTGCGCCCTTTGACGCTCTCGCTCCTTTTGATTGGGTGTGGTGTCCTCGTCGACGTGCTCGCCACGTCACGACCGCTGTCCCCTCCCGCCGTCGGGTCGTCCGCCGAGGGGGGTATACGCATCGTCGCTGCAAACCTTATGCTCTCCAACGAGCACCCCCTCGCCGCCACCGAGTCGCTTCTCAACGCCCGGCCCGACGTTTTGGTCACCGCCGAAACTCCCGCCGCCGTGGCCACCGTTCTAACCCGCCACGGGTTCAACAAAGTCTCATCCGGCGCCCGCACCGCCCACACGACGATCATATGGTCAAAACTACCCGCAAGGAGGTTGCCGAACATCTCACTCAACGATCGAGATCTGCCGGTAGCTGAGGTGCGTCTCGCTTCGGGGAGCATCACGATAGTTGGAGTCCACTTGAAGTCCCCAACTACGGTCGAGGGATTGCACGGGTGGGAGGGTAATTGGGATGAGCTCATCCCGGCACTGCACCGCCTGGATGGACCCGTGACTGTCGCCGGTGATTTCAATTCCTCCAAGTTTCATCGACCCATGAGAACCCTGTCCGCCTCGTACGACAACAGCTCATCGCACTCTCTCACCACCGCGTTCTCCCCCACCTGGCCAGCTCAACCATACCGCTGGTGGCGGTATTCTCTACGGTTGCTCGACCTCGATCATGTTCTCGTCAAGGACCTGCCTGTCACGGGCTTTTCCAGGTTTACCATCCCCGGCTCCGATCATCTAGGCGTGGTAGCAACCTTGCATCCAACGATCAAAAACACCTAGCCTCCGGGTACTCAAATCTTCCAAGAACCCCCCGCCTCCGTCCGTTGCCGCCGCGTACGAATGTATCGTTGTGGGGTATTACAACAGGGTGACTCTTCGGTTGCTTGACGGTCCATGGGTGCCCCTCGGCAGTACTGCGAAGGGCCCGTATTTACGAGTGATCCGCCCTACTGCGCGATACTGCCGAGACCGAACGGTCGCGGTGGTATGGGTAATAACGTTTCGGTTCGTCTAGCGGCCAACCGCTCAGTGGAAGAGGGTATATCCGACATTCTCTCCGATCACTTGATCTCTCTCGCTGAGCGGCATCTTGGGAACAATGCCCACACGCTGCACAGGGTTTCATGGACCGAGAGGGTGGATGACCACAACTACGGCATTCTCGCCCTCTGCTCTATCGGCCCGGTGTGCGCCCTCGTAGACTACCAAGTTTCCGGCGGGGAGGTCTCCACACCCAAAATCACGGTATTCCGGACCGGGGATGTTCGTACGGTTATAGAAGAAAACTCGATGGTGTGGGCCTATGTCGAACCGCATCAGAAGCCTTTTAGGTTACCATCTAACATCCGCGCTACCGACGTGCTTTCGATGCGCTGAACCTCGTTCGCACCCAAACCATATCCGTTTCCGAGTTCAGTTATGGTTCAGTGCCGGTTAGAGCCCATCTGCCGCCCGACCGATGGTCCCTCGCTCCGCGGTGGCGGAGACGTTACAGGTCATACATGCCCCCGGGGCTACCAAAAAAGGGGGGTGCGGTACTTTTTGGCCTAAATTGCCGTAGGTTGGGACACCGGCACGGTAAGAAAGAGCCGATATCTTTGTGGCTATTGGAGGCGAAAGTGAACATTTTGATTATCGGAGCTGGAGGGGTGGGAGCCTCGATGGCCGCTATTGCCGCCCGCCGCTCGTTTTTCACCAAATGCACCGTAGCCGACATCAATCCGTCCCGTTCCGCGGCGGCGGTAGCCGACTTGGATCAGGCGAGGTTCGCCTCCCTGCAACTAGATGCCGCGTCCCCGATCGCCGTAGGTCAGGCGATCGCGGCGGTGTCGGCGGATATTGTGGTCAATGCCTGCGATCCTCGTCTCAACCCCAGCATTTTTCAAGCCTGCTTCGACGCGAAGGTAGGATACATGGATTTGGCCATGACCCTCTCCACCCCCCACTTGGAGCACCCGAACCGGGAGGTGGGTGAGTTCCTCGGGGCCGACCAGCTGGCCGCCCACGAGGCGTGGAGGGAGCGCGGCATCCTCGCTCTCGTAGGAATGGGCGTAGAACCAGGTCTCTCCAACGTTTTCGCCCGGTATGCCGCCGACCACCTCTTCGACGAGGTGCACGAGATCGGGGTGCGGGACGGCTCAAACCTCTCGATCGACGGGTATGACTTCGCCCCCACGTTCTCTATTTGGACGACCATAGAAGAATGTCTCAACCCTCCTGTGGTGTGGGACGCCGAACGAGGCTTGTACACCACCGATTGTTTCTCCGAACCGGAGGTGTTCCATTTCCCCGCAGGCATCGGCCCCCAAGAATGTGTGAACGTCGAGCACGAAGAGGTAATTCTCATACCGAGAGAACTCAAGTGTAACCGGGTCACATTCAAATATGCCCTAGGTGCCGAGTTCATCGACTGGCTCAAGACCTTCGCCTACTTGGGGCTTGACTCCAAGCAGCGGGTCCGGGTAGGGAACGTCGAGGTCGCCCCCCGCGACGTGCTCGCCGCGGTTCTCCCCGATCCGGCCAAGTTGGGGCATTTGATGCACGGCACCACCTGCGCAGGTACGTGGGTGAGCGGGATTTCGGCCGGGGCCCGTCGGGAAGTTTATTTGTACCACGTGGCCAACAACGAAACCACGATGCGCGACTGGGGCACCCAAGCGGTCCTCTGGCAGACGGCGGTGTGCCCGGTGGTGGCCCTCGAGTTGCTGGCGACAGGAGCCTGGCAGGGATCGGGTGTGCGTGGGCCGGAAGCTTTCGATTCGACCCCGTATCTGAACCTGCTCGGGGAGTACGGCACCCACCATGGGATGGTGGAGATGGGACCGGGTCTGTGGCCCACTCCAAGGCCCACGGGCAAGGGTGGGTGGGATCGCCCGGTCGTACGCTCCAACCGGACCACGTTGCGAGACTGACCCCTCGCCGCGCTGATGCTGGTGGTGGACCGCCAGGCGCCCAAGGTGTGAGGCAAGGATCCTAAAGAAAGGAATCAAACATGACCCTTGCGGTCCTCTCACCCCTCCGGCGGATAAAACTTACGACCGTGGATGACGTTTCGTACATCATCGAAGAGTTCCACGACTTCACCACGCTCACCAAAACTTTCCCGGACGGTACGGTAGAATCGTTCGACAATGTCGAAATAGAGTACCAAGACCTCTACCCGGGAAGTTTTTTCACCTGGAGCGAGTTGGTCTTTGATGGTTCGGTCTTCGTTCACGACGCCCGAGTCATCGACACCGCCGAAATCTTGTAACCACCAACCAACCCCCGCCGGAATCGTCCTGGCGGGGGTTGGCCGACTTTCGGCCCAATTCTAACAACTCCGGGAACGACGCACAGATACACGCAAAACCACTGTACGGTTTGCGGCGGGAGCAGTCACACTCCACCCCGAGGATGCGAGGCCCCGTGTGCCTGCGTGAACAGGTTACATAATTGATTGCCCACCGTGAACGACCCAAGTCCCGTAAACTGGTACCCGGACCCCGACGCCTCCTCACGTCTGCGTTTCTGGGACGGCGTCTCATGGACGGCGCACTACGCGCCGATGCCGGCGCCGCCTACCGGCGCACCGGTTACGCTTCTATCTGCCCGCCGGTAACGGGTAGACTCACGCGAGTAGTAGCGACCAACTCTGCGCAACCGGCAAGACCCTGGAGATCCGGCTAGCCCCTTTGGCTTCGGGGAGACCCCTGCGCGTCTTGGAACCATGCCGGGCGGCACACTTCGGACACGGTCCTTGCCATGACTAGCGACAACGACTCCAAAACCCTCGCCGACATCGTAAACGACAAGGACGCAGAGGTGCGCAGGAGTGTCGCCGAAAACCCCTCCACCCCCAAAGAGGTTCTCATCATACTTGCAAACGATGGGAACTCGTCGGTACGCGGTTACGTCGCCGCAAACCCCTCCACCCCCAAAGAGGTTCTCATCATACTTGCAAACGATGGGAACTCGTCGGTACGCGGTTACGTCGCCGCAAACCCCTCGACCCCTGTAGAGATTCTCGCCGACCTCGCGACC
>Ga0172372_10005243_pt1 | contig 18105 bp, 16 predicted proteins | sample LakKiv5m_2_FD_114544 | JGI IMG/M metagenome (GOLD analysis project Ga0172372, IMG submission 114544) | Freshwater microbial communities from Kabuno Bay, South-Kivu, Congo - kab_092012_9.5m | ecosystem: Environmental > Aquatic > Freshwater > Lake | place: Democratic Republic of the Congo...
CACGGCCTCGACCGTGGCCCAGAGCGCGACCTTCGACGCATCGGTGGCACGGTGGAACATCGACTCGCCGGCGAAGAGGCCACCGATCGCCACCCCGTAGAGGCCACCGACCAGCTCCGGGCCGGCTGGCGCGTCGCGCCACACCTCGACGCTGTGCGCCCACCCGAGCTCGTGCAGGCGGGTGTAGGCGCGGACGAAGGCCTCGTCGATCCAGTGGCCCGGTCGGCGGCGGTCGGCGCACCCGCGCATCACCTCGGTGAAGGCGGTGTCGACCGTGACGGCGAAGCGTCGGGCCGATCGGCGCAACGAGCGGTGCACCACGAGCCCGTCGAGCGGGAGGATCCCGCGGGGGTCGGGACTCCACCACCCGAGCGGGCCGTCGGGGGCGAGGCGCATCGGGAACAGCCCGGCCCGGTAGGCGGCGAGCAGCGTGTCGGGAGCCAGGTCGGCGCCCACGCCCACGACCTCGCTGTCCCCGGCGGCACCGGGATCGGGGAACGCCCACGGCGACACAGTCCCGCGACCGTACACCCCCTTGTTCGGACCGCTTCCGGAGCCAGGGCGCCGTGAAGCGCCCAAACCAGAGGCCGAAGCGTGGGAACTACCTTGGGGCCGTGGCCGCACGCGTCGCCGTCGCGATCCTCGTCGCCGCGACCGCCGCCACCGCCGGGCTCGGGGCCCGGGCCGGCGCCCAGACCCCCGATCCCGGCGTCGCGACGGCCGAGGCCGAGGTGGCGGCGCTGCGGGCCGAGGCCGACGCGGTGGCCGGGCGGTACTTCGCCGAGCTCGACCGGCTCAACGCGCTCGGACGACGGATCGACGACACCGAGGCCCGGGTCGGCACCCTCACCGCCGAGGTGGCCCGGCTCCGGACCCGGACCCGCGACCGGGCCGTCGCCGCCTACCTGCGCGCCGCCACCGGCCTTCCCCCGGTGCTCGGGGCCGGTGACGCGGTCACCGCGACCCGCCGGGTCCGCTGGCTGCGCCAGCTCAACGCCGGCGACGACGCCACCGCAGCCGACCTGCGGACCGCCTCGGCCCGGCTCGCGGCCGAGCGCAGCGACCTGCGCCGGACCCAGGCGCTGGCCGCCGCGGCGCTGGAGGAGGTCCGGGCCGAGGGGCGGGTCGTGGACACCCGCCTCGCCGACGCCGAGGACCGCCGGCGCGCCGCCGGCGCCGCTGCCACCACGACCACCACGACCGCGGCCCGGCCGAACCCGACGTCCCCGACCGGCACGTCGGTCGGTCCCGGCCCCACCCTGCCGCCGGTCCCCACCACGCCCCCGCCGGGCTACGTGCCGACGCCCGGGACCCACCCCCGCCACGACGAGGCGTTCCTCGTGTGCACCCGCGCCCGCGAGTCGGGCGGCAACTACGGCGCGGTGAACCGGGCCGGGCCGTACCTCGGCGCGTACCAGTGCCTGCAGTCGACGTGGAACGTCACCGCCGCCCACGCCGGGCGACCCGGCCTCGTGGGCGTCCCGCCCCACACCGCGTCGCCGTACGACCAGGACGACCTCGCCTGGGCGCTCTACCAGTGGCAGGGGTCCCGACCCTGGGGCGGGTACTGCGACCCGGAGTGAGCCGTCGACCGGGCTCCCGCGGCGGATCAGTCGAGCCAGGCGCCCATCATCGCCCGCATGAACTCCTCGTCGGAGGTGGCCCGCCACCCGTCGAGCAACCCGATGCTGAGCGGATCGCAGCCCACCCGGAGCGGGGCGTCGTCGTCGAGGATCGCGTCGGCGATCATCCGGGCCGCCTCGTCGGCCGGGGTCACCAGGCCGGCCGTGCGCTCCTGGCGCCCCTCGAACATCCGCCGGGCCATGTCGGCGTAGGCGGGATGGTCGATCGCCGCGGTCGGGCGCTCCGACTCGGCCAGCATGTCGGTGTCGATGGGCCCGGGCATCACCTCGAGGACCCGGATGCCGAAGGGGGCCAGCTCGACGCGCAGCGTCTCGCCGATGGCCATCACCGCGGCCTTGCTCGACCGGTACGGGCCGTAGAACGGCACCGGCACGAGGATCGACGACGAGGTGACGTTGCAGACCACCCCGCCCCCCGAGGCGCGCAGCGCCGGGATCGCACGCCGGGTCGTCTCGACCAGCCCGAACACGTTGGTCTCGTACATCGTCCGCCACACCTCGAGGGGCGTGGCCTCGAACGGCGGGTGCTCGGCCTCGACCCCGGCGTTGTTCACGAGCACCCGCAGGCCGTCGGGCACGACGATCGTCTCGGGGTCGGTGACGTCGAGCCGGGCCACGCGCAGCGATCCGCCGGCCGCCGCCGCCTCGGCGGTGAGCGCCGCACCCGCGGCCGGGTCGCGCATCGTGGCCACCACCTCGAACCCGCGCCGGGCGAGCTCGAGGGCGACGGCCCGGCCGATGCCGCGACTGGCCCCGGTGACGAGTGCGATCCCCGATGCGTCCATGTCCCCACCTCTCCGGTCGCCCCGCAGGCACCGCCGCCCCGCATTCTCGCCGACGCCGCATCCCGTCGCACACCGACCCGGGCCGACCCGGGCCGACCCGAGACGACCCGGGCGCACCCGAGTCGTCGTGCGCCGGGGCCGCGGTACCGTGACCCGATGCGCCACCGGCGGGACACACCGCGCGACGACGCGTTGCGCCTCGAGCTCCTCCGGCGCGCCGAGCAGCCGGCGGCACCCGGGAACGCCGACCGCCTCTGGGACGTGCTCGACGAGTACGAGGCGTGGCCGGGCTTCCGGCTCGTCGACGTCGACGGCGAGCACGCGGCCTGGCTGATCGTCCAGCTCGGCGACACCGAGCTGCAACGGCGCTGCCTCGACCACCTCGAGGCGGCCGTCGACTGGGGCGACGCGCCCCCGGGGCACTACGCCTGCCTCGACGACCGGGTCCGGATGGCCGACGGAAAGCCCCAGCGCTACGGCTCGCAGTTCGTGGTCACCGCCGCGGGGGCCCTCGTGCCGTGGCCGATCGAGGAGCCCGAGCGGGTCGACGTCCGCCGGGCCCGGATGGGGATGGTCCCGCTCGCGGTCCAGCACGCCCAGATGGAGGCCGAGTACCACGAGCACGGCCGTCCGCTCTGGCCGGTCACGACGCTCCGGCCCGACTGACCGGTCGTCCCGCCGGCCGGCGCTCGCGCACGACCTCCGGTCCGGCGCCCGCGCGCGACCTCCGGTCCGGCGCTCGCGCGCGACCTCCGGTCCGGCGCTCGCGCGCAACCTCCGGTCAGGCGCTCGCGTCCACGGCCCGCCAGCAGTACCACGCGGCCACCGACCGGTAGGGCCGGAACCGCTCGCCCAGGGGCTCGAGCGCGCGCGGCGAGGGCGCGCGGTCCAGCCCGGCGATGCGGGCGTACCCCATCCGCACGCCGAGATCGCCCACGGGCCACACGTCGAGGCGACCGAGCTGGAACATGCAGAACATCTCCGCGCTCCACGGACCGATCCCCCGCACGGTCACGAGGCGGCGCACCACCTCGGCGTCGTCGACCCGGCCGAGGCCGCCCAGGCGCAGGTCGCCCCGATCCACCCGGGCCGCGAGGTCGACGATCGCGGCTGCCTTTGCGGCCGACAGGCCGGCACCGCGGAGCGCGTCGGGGGGCAGCGCGAGCACGGCGTCGGGAGTGACCCGACCCCCGAGTCGGGCCTCGACCCGCGCGTGGATGGCCCGGGCCGCGGCGCCGGCCAGCTGCTGCGAGCAGACGATGCGGGTCAGCTCGGCGAAGTGGCTGCGCCGGGGCCGGGTCGCCCCGACGGGACACGGACCGAAGCGCTCGAGCAACTGCGCCACCGCCGGCTCACGCGCCGCGAGCGCGTGCGACGCCGCGACGTGGGGCGGGTCGGAGGGCCGAGCGGCCGGGCGCGCCACCGGAGCCCCGCTCAGCCGGGGATCGTCGGCTCGGTGGGCTCCAGCATCTCGGCCCGGGTGCGCAGCGGGAGCTCGGGCAGGAAGCACGTCACCACGAGCGCAACGAGCGCGATGGGCACCGCAGCGAGGAACACGGTCGACAGCGCGCTCGCGAACGACGCCACCACCCCGGCCTCGACCGCGGCCGGCAACGCCGCGATCTGCGCCGGGCTGCCCCGCAACAGTGCCGGGTCGATCCCCCGCGCCGCGCGCCCCAGGTTCCGCCCGAGCTCGTGGTCGAGCCGGCTGGTCAGGACCGCGCCGAGCAGCGCGGCACCGACCGATGCCCCCATCGACCGCACGGTGGTCAGCATCGACGTGGCCGAGCCCAGGTCGGGGGTCGGGACCGCGTTCTGGACCGAGAGCATGAGCGCGGGCGTGGTCATGCCCACCCCGGCCCCGGTCATGACCATGCACAGCATCGCGACCCACAGCGGCGTCGCGGGGTCGATGCGCGACAGGACGAAGTAGCCCACGGCGATCGCGGTCAGGCCGACGAGGGGGAACACCTTGTAGCGGCCGGTGCGGCTCGTGAGGCGCCCGGCGGCGATCGTGCCGCTGAGGATGCCGATCATCTGCGGCAACAGCAGGAGGCCCGCGTTGGTGGCGGTGTCGCCCCGGACGATCTGGAAGTAGACGGGCACGAACAGGATCGTGCCGAACATGAGCATCCCGAAGATGGTCGCGGCCGTCGCGCTGACCCGCACGGTCGGGATCCGGAACAGGTGGGGCGGGATGATGGGGTCGGCGACGCGGCGCTCCACCGCGACCAGCACGGCCACCAGCGCGACGCTGCCGGCGATCAGCCCGAGGATGGGGAGCGATCCCCACTCGTAGCGCTCACCGCCCCATTCCGTGACCAGGAGCAGGCTCACGATGACGGCGACGAGGAGCGCGGCGCCCAGGTAGTCGATCGGGACCCGCCGACGCGACCGCCGCGGCAGCTTGAGCACCGTCGAGCTGACGACGAAGGCCACCGCTCCGACCGGCAGGTTGATCCAGAAGATCCACCGCCAGGTGAGGTTGTCGACGAAGAAGCCGCCGACGATCGGACCGAGCACGCTCGCCACCGCCCAGACCGACGCGACGTAGCCCTGGTACCGGCCCCGCTCGCGGGGCGCGACGATGTCGCCGAGGACCCCGAAGTTCAGGACCATGAGGCCACCGGCCCCCAGGCCCTGGACCGCCCGACCGCCGATCAGCTGCCCCATCGACTGGGCGACGGCGGCGATCACCGAGCCGAGCACGAACACCGTGATCGAGATCTGGAGCAGGAGCCGGCGTCCGTAGAGGTCGCCGAGCTTGCCCACGAGCGGCATCGCGGCGGTGGAGGTCAGCAGGTAGACCGACGCGATCCAGGCCAGCTGGTCGACGCCGCCGAAGTCCCCGATGATGCTCGGCAGGGCGGTGGCGACGATCGTCTGGTCGAGCGCAGCGAGGAACGACGCGACCATCAGCCCGAACATCACCGTCTGGACCTGACGGTGGGTGAACGTGTACGCCGCCGGGACCTCGTCCGTGCCCGAAGTGCGGTCGTCGGTCGCGGTCACGGGCCGATTGGAGCACGACCGTGACCGCCCCCGCCAGAGCGACGGCCACCGCAACGGTGGACGGCCCCGGCGGGGTCAGGGGGACCCGGGGGGATCAGCCCGGGGGGATCAGCCTGGGGGGATCAGGTGGTGCCGGCGCAGCGCTCCTGGGCCCGGGCGGCCAGGTCGGCGATCCGGGTGTCGACGCCGCGCAGGCGCTCGATGCGGGGCTCGAGGCGGGCGGCCACCTTGGCCTGGCGGGCCGCCGGGGTCGCGTCGGCGATCCGCTGCTCCATCTCGTCGATCCGGGACCCGATCCGGGCCCGGATGTCGGGGACCTGCCCGACCCGCTCGGCGAGCCGGGCGCAGCGGGCGGCCCGGCCCTCCCCGGCCGGGCGCTCCGCCGCGACCGCGGCCGACGCCCCGCCGACGACGAGGGATCCGGTGAGGACGGTGATGGTGAGGACACGTCGCATCTGCATGGCAAGACGATCGCACCCGAGTGTGAAGGGATCGCGAAGGGCCGGTGATACGGTCGCCAGCGCCCGTCGGTCGACGGGCGCCTCGCGCCTGCGGCGCCACGACGGAGGGACCGACATGGAGATCGCCGGGTCGAAGATCCTGCTCACCGGAGCGTCGTCGGGGATCGGCGCCGCGCTCGCCCCGATGCTCGCGGCACGCGGGGCGACGGTCGGGATCGTCGCCCGGCGTCGCGACCGGCTCGAGGCGGTGCTCGAGGAGTGCCGCCGCCACACCCCGGACTCGCGCCTCTGGGCCGCCGACCTCGGGGACCTCGACCGGGCCGTCGCCGTGGCCGAGGAGGCCTGGGACGCGTTCGGGGGCCTCGACTGCATGATCCACAACGCCGCGATCCCGAAGCGGGTCCCCGTCGCGCGCCTGACCGGCGACCTCGTCGACGAGACCATGCGGGTGAACTTCATGTCGCCGGTCCGGATGACCCTCGCCGTGCTCCCCCGGTGGCTCGAGCGCGACCGGGGCTGCGTCGTGTTCGTGTCGAGCATGGGCGGACGCATCGGGATCGCCCACGAGGCGGCCTACTGCGCGTCGAAGTTCGCGATGGCCGGGTGGTGCGAGTCGATGGCCATCGATCTCCACGGCACCGGCGTCGAGGTGAAGCTGGCGTTGCCGGGCCCGATCGAGACCGAGATCTGGGACCAGCCCGGCAACGACCCCGCCGGCTACGCCGGTCCACTGGTCCCCGCCGCCGAATGCGCCGCCGCGATCGCCGAGGCGATCGTGACCGACGGCTTCGAGTACTACGTGCCTCCGCACTTCCCGGGTGGCCTGGGCCTCATGCGCGACATGGTCGTGGGCAAGACCCAGTTCCCCGACGCGTTCATCGACCGGATGGGGGCGATGGCGGCGGGCACGGATTGAGGCGGCCGGTCGGCGCCGCCCACGCCGTCACGATCGCGCTGATCGTCGGCGCGGTCGGGCTCCTCGCCGTCGCGCTCGCCCCGGGACCCGCGCCCGAGGGCGACGGGGCCCTGCGCCCACCGCCCCGCCCGACCCCGGTCCCCCCGGCCCTGCGCCCACCGCCCACCGCGCTGCAGTCGGTGTCGCCGCCGGTGATCGGCGTCCGGGTCGCCTGCGCACCCACCGGGTGCACCGTGTCGTGGGAGACGGCTGCGCCACCGGTGCGGATCCTCGCCGGACCCACCGCCGACCGCATCGACCGGACCGCGCCGGTCGCCGAGGTCGGCGCCGGGAGCGAGGTGACGATCCCCGGGTCCGGGTCCGGCACCGGCGCCGGGGACCGGCGCTACTTCGAGGTCGTGGCCGCCGGTGAGGACCGTGGCCCCGTGGTCGGCGACCGCTACCTCGGCCTCGAGGGCGCCCCCGGCACCCGTGACCTCGGCGGGTACAGCACCGTCGACGGTCGGCGCATCCGGTGGGGCACGCTGTTCCGCACCGGCGGGCTCGCCGCCGTCACCGCCGCCGACCGGCGTCGCCTCGCGTCGCTCGGCCTCCCGGACGACTGCCCCGCGCCGGGTCGCACGGCCCGCGCCGCGCCCCGCGCGCCGGGGGCGGTCACGACCCGCGCCGCACGCACCCGGGACGCGCGGTGGCTCCGCCGGCTCGCTCGCGGGTCCGGCCCGGAGTGGGTGCACTGCGACGCCGCGGGTGACCGCCGGGGCTGGCCCGCGGCGCTGCTCCTTGCGACGCTCGGCGTCGCCCGCGAGACCGTCGTCGCCGACCACCTCCTGACCAACCGCCCCCCGCCCGGCGGCGCGGCGCCCGCCCGCCCGGTCACCCGGGCCCCGGTCGACACGGCGTTCGAGGCGATCATCGGCCGCTACGGCACCGTCGCGCGCTACCTCGACCGTGGACTCGGCCTCGACGCCGAGACGGTCACGGCCCTGCGTGACCGCTTCCTCGCGCCGCGCTGAGCCCACCACCTGACGCGGCCGGGCCGGGGGCGGTCCGGTAGCGTCGTCGGCGATGGCCGACCGCCTGTACTTCCGCCAGCTGCTCTCGGGCCGGGACTTCGCCCGCGACGACGCCGTCGCCCGCCAGATGGTGAACTTCACCTACCTGATCGGCGACCGGGAGAAGGGCGAAGCCATGGTCGTCGACCCGGCGTACGGGGTCGACGAGCTCGTCGAGATCCTCGCCACCGACGGCCTGCGCCTCGTGGGGGTGCTCGGCACGCACTGGCACCCCGATCACCTCGGCGGCGACCTCATGGGCCACCCGATCGCGGGGATCCGCGAGCTGGTCGGGCGCACCGACGTCGACGCCCGGGTGCACATCCAGGCTCCCGAAGCCGAATGGGTGAAGCGGGCCACCGGCGTGTCGGACTCCGACCTCGTGGGCCACGCCGGGGGCGACGTCGTGATGGTCGGCGACATCCCGATCACGCTCATGCACACGCCGGGCCACACCCCGGGCAGCCAGTGCTTCTTCGTCGACGGGCGTCTCGTGTCGGGCGACACGCTCTTCCTCGACGGGTGCGGGCGCACCGACCTCGCCGGGGCGGATCCCGACGCGATGTACGAGAGCCTGACCCAGCGTCTCGCCACCGTCCCCGACGACACGATCCTGTATCCGGGGCACTTCTACTCCCACGAGGCGCACGCGTCGATGGGCGAGACCCGCCGCCAGAACTACGTGTTCCGCGTCACGAGCCTCGAGCAGTGGCGCGCGTTCATGGGTTGAGGGTGCGGCTCGACCTGGTCGAGGAGTCGGTGGTCTCCCCCACCGGCGCACCGCTGGTGGCCGCGCAGTGGCGCGAGCTGATGCGGCGCTACGGCGTCCCCGAGGGCGTCGAGTTCTCCGACGACCTCGACCCCGCGCACCTCGTGCCCCCTGCGGGCGTGTTCCTGGTGGGGGTCGTCGACGGCACCGCGGTCGCCTGCGGTGGGGTCCGTCGCCACGACGACACCACGGGTGAGGTGAAGCGCATGTACGTGGTCCCCGAACACCGGGGCAACGGCCACTCGCGCACCGTGCTGCGGGCGCTCGAGGTCCGCGCCCGGGAGATGGGCTACTGCCGCCTCGTCCTCGAGACCGGGACGATGCAACCCGAGGCCGTCGCGCTGTACGAGGCCGAGGGCTACCTGCCCATCGCGCCGTTCGGCGCCCACCGCGACTCGCCGTCGCTGCGCTGCTTCGAGAAGCTGCTCTGAGTCGCCCCGGGAGCCAGCCCCTCGGTGTCGCGTCCCCGGACGCAATCCCTAGGACGGATCGAAGCGGACGTGCAGCGCGCTCGGGCCGCGGAACGCGAGTCCCTCGATGACCGGCGGCGGCGCGTCGGGGTCGAGGCGCAGACCGGGCAGCCGGTCGAGGATCACGCCGAGCCCGACCCGCAGCTCCATCCGGGCGAGGTGCATCCCGAGGCACTGGTGCTGACCGGTGCCGAAGGTCATGTGGTTCTGCGCCGGCCGGGCGGGGTCGAAGGTCTCGGGGTCCGGGTAGCGGGCCTCGTCGTGGTTGGCCGAGCCGGTGAGCACGTTGAGCACCGCGCCGGCGGGGATCGGGCATCCCGCGATCTCGGTGTCGCGGGTGGCGACCCGGCTGACCTGGGTCACCGAGGTCTCCCAGCGCAGCGTCTCCTCCACCACCGCGGGCAGCAGGTCGCGATCGGCCTGCACCCGCTCCATGAGCCCGGGGACGGTGAGCAACGCCGTGAGCGCGTTGCCCATCGCCCGGAACGTGGTCTCGGCCCCGGCCGGGAGCAGGAGGCGCAGGAAGCCGTAGAGCTTCTCGTCGGTGAGGCGCTCGCCGTCGACCTCGGCGTGGACGAGGTCGGAGAGGAAGTCGCCGGTGGGCTCGGCCCGACGGGCCGCGACCAGCGGCGCGAGGTAGTCGCGCATGGCCTGGGACGCGGCCATCCCGGCGGGCGGGTCGAGCGGGCCGGTGTTGATCTGCTCCGCCCAACGCTGGAACTGGACCGCGTCGTCGATGGGCACGCCGACGATCCCGCAGATCACCTGCACGGGGTACTGCGAGGTGACCGAGGCGACGAGGTCGGCCTTGCCGAGCGGCGCGATCGCGTCGATGAGCCGGTCGATGGTGGGACGGACCAGCGTGTCGTCCCACTGCTCGAGCTGCGACGCCCGGAAGGCGTGGGCCACCAGGTTGCGGTAGGCGCGGTGCTCCTTGCCGTCCATCGCCAGCATGAGTTCGCCCATGAACTGCCCGATGTGCTCGGCGTTGATCGAGGACGAGAAGGTCTCGCCGTCGCGCAGGATGCCCTCGATGTCCTCCCACCGGGTCACGACGAACGACGGACGGCCGAACACGCCCATGGTCTGGCCGTCGACCTCGGCGACGGGGCACGCGGACTGCCGCAGGCCCGCCCAGACGGGATAGGGCTGCCCGGTGAAGAAGTCGATCTGGTAGTCGATCTTCGGCGCCGGCGCGCCGTCGGCGGCTGTGGCCACGGTCCCCCCTCGTTCACCCGGCGCGTGGGTGCGCCGTCGGGTGGCAGGCTAGCCCCGGCATCGGGCGATAGCCTGCGCCGTCGTGGCCGTCGACCGCCCGCCCGGGGCGCCACCCCCGACGACCGCAGCGACGCGGCCCCGCCGGCTGGTGCTCGACGCCGTCGTGGTCGCAGGCGCGGCCGTCGGTCTCGCCGTGGTCTGCCTCCAGCTGTGGGCCGGCGACCTGTCGGTCCCGCTCGTGTACCTCGAGCCCGACCGGTCGCCGTTCTCCTACGCCCCGGACGCGCCCTTCTACCTGATGATCGTGAAGGGGGCGATCGACCACGGGTGGTTCCTGAACAACCCGAGCCTGGGCCATCCGTTCGGACAGGCCCTCCACGAGTTCCCCCAGGGCCTCGACCACCTCAACCTCGTCGTGCTGCAGGTGGTCGGCTGGATCACCGGCAACGCCTTCACCACGGTGAACCTCTTCTACCTCCTGACCTTCGCCGGGGTCGCGGTCTCGGCCTACCTGGTCGCCCGGCGCCTCGGCTGCTCCCGGATCGCGGGCATGGTCGTGGCGGTCGTCTACGCGTTCCTCCCGTACCACTTCGCCCGGGGCACCGCCCATCTCCTGCTGTCCGCGTACTGGATGGTGCCGGTCGCCGCGCTCCTGCTCGCGCAGGTCGTGTCACCCCGACCCCCGTTCACCGCCGACGCCGACACCCCCCGGGGCTGGCGGATCGCGTGGCGGACGAGATCGTCGCTGCTGTGGCTGCTCGCCGGCATCGGCCTCGCGTCGACCGGCTCGTACTACGCCGCGCTGACCCTGACCCTCGTCGTGATCGTGGTGCTGGTCGACGTCGCGGCCCGCCGCAACCTCCGGGTGCTGGCGTCGGGGGCGCTGGTGGTCGCCGTGATCCTCGGCGCGGCGACGGTGAACCTCGTCCCGACCTTCGTCTACTGGGCCGACAACGGCCGCACCGAGAACCTCGTGCAGCGGGGCCCGTACGAGACCGAGGTCAACGGGCTAAAGATCTCGCAGTTGGTGCTGCCGGTGGAGGGACACCGCATCGGTGCCCTCGCCGAGATCGAGGCCGACAGCACCCGGTTCTCCATCATCCCGGCCGAGCGGGGCCAACAGCTCGGGGCGCTGGGCGCCGTCGGGTTCGTCGCGATCCTCGTGGTGCTGCTGGCCGGCACCCGTCGTCGTACCGTCGCGTCCGAGGTCCCCCCCTCGGCCGGACCGGGGTGGGACCCGCCGCTCACCCCCGGAGGGGTCGTGCGCGTGTTCGGGATCGCGACGGTCGGCGGGATCGTGATCGCGGCGATCAGCGGGATCTCGCTGATCATCTCGGGGCTCGGGATCAAGGAGATCCGGTCGTGGAACCGGATCTCGGTCTTCATCGGCTTCTTCGCCCTCGTCACGGTCGGCTTCGGCATCGACTGGCTGCGGCGTCGGCTCCCCGACCGGTGGTGGCGCACCCCGGCCACGGTCGTCGCGTGCGGGCTGCTCGTCGGGCTGGCGGTGCTCGACCAGTTCTCGCCGCGGATGGTGCCCCGCTACGACGAGACCGCGACGGTCTTCACGTCCGACCGCACCTTCTTCGGGCGGGTCGAGCGCACCCTGCCCCCCGGCTCGGCCGTGCTGAACGTGCCGTACATGTTCTTCCCCGAGTCGGGCACGATCTTCGGCATCGGCCCCTACGACTCGGCCCGGGGCTACCTCCAGACCCACGGCCTGCGCTGGAGCTGGGGCGGGGTCGTGGGCACCGAGGCCGACTGGGCCGCCGGGGCCACCCAGGGCGACACCACCGAGATGCTCGAGCGGGCGGTGGCCCTGGGCTTCCGCGGCCTCGTGCTCGACCGGCGCGGGTACGAGGACCGGGTCCGCGAGGACGAGATCCGGCGCACCACCGGCGACCCCGGGTTCACGAGCCCCGACGGCACCCTCGCGTTCTTCGACCTGCGCGACTACGGGCGCACCGTGCGTGCGCGCCTCGGCCCCGACGGGATGCGCGCGCTCCGGGCCACCACCCTGGCCGACCGCGGGAACCCCCGGGTCTTCGGCTGATCCGCGACCCCCTCCCGCTCGCTACGCTCCTAGACGTGACCGCCTTCGACCGACCCCTCGACCCGTTCGCCGAAGACGAGGACCAGCAGGCGCTGCGGGCCCTCGCCCGCGACGTCGCCGACCGCTCCCTCGCCCCGATGGCCCGCCACTGGGACGAGACCGAGGAGTTCCCCCAGGCCTCGTGGGACGCCATCCGTGCCGCCGACCTGTTCGGGATCACGATCGGCGAGAAGTACGGCGGGATGGGCATGGGCGACATCGAGGCCGCCATCGTGCTCGAGGAGCTCGGGCGGGCCTGCGTGTCGTCGGCGATCCTGGCCCAGCTGATCTTCAACGGGCCGCCCCGGGCGATCGAGCACCTCGGCAGCGACGCCATGAAGGAGAAGTGGCTGCCGATGGCGGCCAGCGGCGAGGCGCTGTTCTGCATCGGGATCAGCGAGAGCGAGGCCGGCTCGGCGGTCAACCACATGCGGGCCCGCCTCACCCCCGACGGCGACGGCTTCCGGCTCAACGCCTACAAGAACTACGTCACCGGCGGGCACAAGGCGCGCGCGTGCCTGGTGTGGTGCCGCTTCCCCGGCAGCGAGGGCGCCAAGGGCATCGGCGCCGTGATGGTGGACCTCCAGGACCCGGGGGTGACCGTGGCCGGGACCCACGTGAAGATGGGGCTGCGGGGCACGAGCGAAGCCGAGCTCGCCTTCGACGACGTGTACATCGGCCCCGAGGACGTCCTCCTCGCCGGCGACCCCGGCAACGGCGATTCGTTCAAGACGCTGATCGGCCACATCAACCACGAGCGCTGTGGCAACGCGGCCATGTGCATCGGGGCGGCCCAGGGCGCGCTCGAGTACGCCGTGCAGTACATGAACGAGCGGATCGTGGGCGGTCGGCCCCTCGCCGACCTCCAGGGCCTGCAGTGGAAGATCGCCGACATGACCACGCAGCTCGAGGGCGCGCGCATGCTGCTCAAGCGGGCCGTGCACCTCGCCGGACCGCACGGCACCCCGCCGGCGCTCGAGACGGCCATGGCGAAGTCGGCGGCCAACCTCGCCGCGAAGTTCGTGTGCGACGAGGCCATCCAGCTGCTCGGCGGCTACGGCTTCAGCCGCGAGTACCCGGTGGAGCGGGTGTACCGCGACATCCGGGGCCTGTGCATCGGGGCGGGGACGGTCGAGATCCAGCGCAACTTCATCGGGTCGCAGGTCCTGCGCGGGGCCGTCCCGTCGGGGCACGCCTGGCGCAGCCGTCCGTCCTGACCCCACCCGCGCACCACCCGTGCCCCTCCGCCCCACCTATCGTCACCCGCGCGCCCAGGAGTACCGCGCGCCCGGCGGGGCGTGGGACCTGCCGTCGCTCGACGCCGTGCTCACCGAGGCGGGGCGGCGGGCCCGCCACGCGCTCGTGGTCGACGACTCCGTCGACGTGCGCCTCGACGGCCCGGGCCTCGAGGCTGCGGTCGCCCGCGTGGCCGGCGGACTGCGGGCCGCCGGGGTGCGCCGGGGCGACGTGGTCGCCTGGCAGGCCCCCAACTGGTGGGAGGTCTACGTCCTGTACCGGGCCGCGTGGCGCCTCGGCGCGGTGTCGGCCCCGGTCCACCACCTCGCCGGCGACGCCGACGTCGAGCGGATGCTCGCCGCCATCTCCCCCAAGGTCTGGCTCGACCGGACCGAGGTCCGGGGACCCCGCTTCGACACGCTGCTCGGAGGCGACCCGGTCGCCCCCGGCGCAGCCCGGCCCGCCGACCTCGCCGCCGTGGTGTTCACGTCGGGGTCGACCGGCGGCCCCAAGGCGGCCCTGCACACCCAGCGCAGCCTCGCCTACAAGGCCCGGATCATGGTGCACACCCACGGGCTGCGCCCCCGCGACGCCATCTTGATGCCCGCACCGCTCGCCCACGTGAGCGGCCTGCTCAACGGCGTGCTCGTGCCCGGGGCCGGGGCGTTCGCCACCCACATGGTCGAGCGCTGGGACGCCGGTCGCGCCCTCGACACCATCGCCCGCGAGCGCATCACCTTCATGATCGGCCCGACCACCTTCTTCGTCGGGCTCATGCACGACCCCGCCTTCACTCCTGCGAAGGTCGAGTCCCTGCGCCTGGTGTCGAGCGGGGGCGGGGGCGTCAGCGCGGCGTTCGTCGAAGAGGCCAGCGCCGCCCTCGGGTGCCGGGTGAAGCGGACCTACGGCTCCACCGAGGCGCCGACCATCGCCACCAGCGGCCCCCGCGACTCCCGCCGCCGCGCCGCCGAGACCGACGGGCGCGCGATCGGGGCGGTGGACCTGCGCGTCGTCGATCCCGCGACCGGCCGCCCGCTCCCCGCCGGCGCGCGGGGCGAGCTGTGGGTGCAGGGCCCCGAGCTGTTCAGCGGGTACGTCGACGCCGAGCAGACCCGGGCCGCGGTCACCCGGGGCTGGTTCCGCACCGGCGACCTCGCCACCCTGTCCGACGACGGCTGGTGCACCATCGTCGGTCGGATCAAGGACGTCATCATCCGGGCCGGCGAGAACATCTCGGCCGCCGAGGTCGAGTCCGTGCTCGAGGCCCACCCCGACGTCCGCCAGGCCGTGGCGGTGGGCTACCCCGACGACCGGCTCGGGGAGCGCGTGTGCGCGTTCGTGCTCGCACCGCCGTCGTTCGACGTCGAGGCGTGCCGGGCCTGGTTCGAGGCCCGGGGCGTGGCCCGGTTCAAGACCCCCGAGCGGGTCGTGGTGGTCGACGCCTTCCCGCTGCTCGCGGCGGGCAAGCCCGACCGGGCGACCCTGCGCGACCTCGCCGCAGCCGGCTGAGCCCCGGGCGCCCCGTCGGGCGCCACGCGAACGGCCGGCCGACCCGAGGGAGTCGACCGGCCGTCGACCGGGGATTCCGGGCCCCGGTGGTGTGGGCATGACGATGCCACCGCCGGATCAGGAGCCGACGGGACCCGCGTGAGGAGACGGTGAGGGCCCGCTGAGCGGACGCTCAGGTGGGAGGCGCCGGACCCGGTCTCAGATGACGCCGGTGCCCGCGGCCACACGGGGCCGCAGGAGCGCGGCGAGGCGGGCCCGGTGGAACGCCGCGTCGCCGAAGGTCAGCTGGTCGAGCTGGGCCCGCTTGAGGAACAGGTGCAGGTCGTGCTCCCAGGTGAAGCCGATGCCCCCGTGGATCTGGAGCCCGTCGGCCATCACCCGCTTCGACGCGTCGGCCGACCACACCTTGGCCGTGGAGGCGGCCACCGAGGCGTCGGGGTCGTCGGCGCCGATGCACCACGCCGCCCAGAAGACGGTCGAGCGCATGCCCTCGACGTCGACAAGCATGTCGGCGCACTTGTGCTTGATCGCCTGGAACGAGCCGATGGCCCGCCCGAACTGAACCCGGTCCTTGGCGTACTCCACGGTGAGCTCGAGGACCCGCTCGGCCCCACCCAGCATCTCGGCCGAGGCGAAGAGCGCGCCCCGGTCGAGCAGGGCCTCCACCGCGTCGGCGCCGCCGAGGCGCTCGGCCGGGGTGCCGGTGAAGTCGAGCCAGCCCAGCTCCCGGGTGCGGTCGATGGCGGGCTCGGCCGCCGGGCGCCCGGTCGCCTCGAGGTCGACCCGGAACAGCGCCGGGCCGTCGGGCGTGGACGCCACCACCAGGGCCAGGGCCGCCGACGGGGCGTAGAGCGTGGGGTCGGCCCGGCCGTCGAGGCGCCAGGCGCCACCCTCCTCCCGGGCCCGGACGGCGTCGGCCCGGGCACTCCAGGCCACGGTCCCGACGGCGTCGCCGGCGACGAGCCGGGCCGCGTCGTCGGTGCGACCGGCCCGGACCAGGCCGTCGATGGCCAGCACCGTCGACGCGAAGGGCACCGGGGTGGCGTGGCGGCCGATCTCGGCGAGCAGCACCGCGAGCTCGACCGTGCCGAACCCGAGGCCACCGTCGGCCTCGGCCACCGCGACGCCGAGCCAGCCCTGCTCCACCATCGCGGACCAGATGCCGTCGTGGCGGCCGCCGCCCGCCTCGAGCACCGCACGCACCGCCTCGGGGGGCGACACGCCGTCGAGGAGCTCCCGGGCCCCGTCACGCAGGGCCAACTGGTCTTCGGAGAGATCGAAATCCATACGGGTCGGAGGCTAGCCCCGGGCCCGCACCACCGGGGAACGGTGGTCGCTGCCCGATAGGCTGCGATGCACACCCCCATCGACCGGCCCGACGCGAAGGAGCGGCACCCGTGAGCGGAGCGAGCGACCCCCCCGCCGTCCTCCGATTCGACGGGAAGGAGGTGGAGCTCCCCGTCGTGCGCGGCACCGAGGACGAGCTCGGGATCGACATCGCCAAGCTCCGGGGCCAGACCGGGTTGATCACCCTCGACTACGGATTCGTCAACACCGGGTCGTGTGAGTCGGCCATCACCTTCATCGACGGCGACGAGGGGATCCTCCGCTACCGGGGGATCCCGATCGAGCAGCTGGTGGAAGGGCACTCCCCCTCGTTCATCGAGACGTCGTACCTGCTCATCTACGGCGAGCTGCCACCGAGGAGCAGCTCGACGACTTCCGGTTCGGGATCCGCAAGCACACGCTGCTGCACGAGGACGTCAAGCGGTTCTTCGACGCCTTCCCGAAGGACGCGCACCCGATGGGCGTGCTCTCCTCGGTGGTCAGCGCGCTGTCGACCTTCTACCCCGACGCCATGGACCTGCGCGACCCCGAGCAGGTGCAGCTGTCGATCCTGCGGCTCATGGCCAAGGCACCGACCATCGCGGCCTACGCGTACAAGCGGTCGATCGGCCAGCCGTTCCTGTACCCCGACAACTCGCTCGACCTCATCGAGAACTTCCTCACGATGATGTTCGCGGTGCCGTCGGAGTCGTACACCGTCAGCCCGACCGTCGTGCACGCCATGAAGGTCCTGTTGATCCTCCACGCCGACCACGAGCAGAACTGCTCGACCTCCACCGTGCGGCTGGCCGGATCGTCGGAGGCCAACCTCTACGCGTCGGTCGCGGCCGGGATCAACGCCCTGTGGGGACCACTGCACGGCGGCGCCAACCAGGCCGTCATCGAGATGCTCGAGCAGATCCGCGCCGACGGCGGCGACGTCGACAAGTTCGTGCGCATGGCCAAGGATCCCGACAACCCGTTCCGGCTCTCGGGCTTCGGCCACCGCGTCTACAAGAACTACGACCCGCGGGCCCGGATCATCAAGGGTCTCGCCGACCAGGTCCTCGCCGAGCTCGGCTCCGCCGACGAGCTCATGGACCTCGCCCTGCGCCTCGAGGAGGTCGCCCTCAACGACGAGTTCTTCGTCGAGCGGCGCCTCTACCCGAACGTCGACTTCTACTCCGGCTTGATCTACCGGGCCATGGGCTTCCCCACGAACATGTTCACCGTGCTGTTCGCGATGGGCCGTCTCCCGGGCTGGATCGCCCACTGGAAGGAGATGACCGAGGACCCGCGGACCAAGATCGGCCGGCCCCGCCAGATCTACACCGGCCCCACGCGGCGCGACTACGTCCCGGTCGCGCAGCGGGACTGACCGCCCGGTCGGCATTCGCGCCGCTCCGCGCGCCAGACTCCACACCATGGACCTGACCCCCACTCCCGAGGAAGCCGCGTTCCGCGCCGAGGTGCGCGAGTGGCTCCGGGCCAACCTGCCGTGGGAGTACGGCAAGGGCCTGCCCCCCCGCTTCGACGACCTCGCCGAGGAGGTCGCGTTCGGACGCGAATGGCAGGCCAAGCTGGCCGAGGGGCGCTGGGTCGGCGTGGGCTGGCCC
>Ga0172372_10005244_pt1 | contig 18102 bp, 11 predicted proteins | sample LakKiv5m_2_FD_114544 | JGI IMG/M metagenome (GOLD analysis project Ga0172372, IMG submission 114544) | Freshwater microbial communities from Kabuno Bay, South-Kivu, Congo - kab_092012_9.5m | ecosystem: Environmental > Aquatic > Freshwater > Lake | place: Democratic Republic of the Congo...
CAGCGGCCGGGGCGGGATACCGGGTGCCATACTGCTGACGGCCACGCGGTGTGTCCCCTCTGTGACACCGTCCACACCATTCGTGTTGAGCGTAAAGCGTCCTTCGCTGTCCAGCTCGCCGATTCCGACACCGTATTCGTCGTCGACGCACTGTGTCATTACGGCGCCCACTGTGACTGGCTGACCATTCAGCAGCACCTGGCCGCGGAACGGGTACATGGGTCGCGGACCACTCTCCATGAACAGCGTGACGTAAATGCCGCCGGCCACAATGACTGCCAGCAGCAGCAGCACCAGAACTCGGACGATGCTAAAAGACCCAGCGACGGGGGCTGCAGGAGCCCTGGAACCAGCGTTTTCGGACACCTTGAAATTCCCGAACTAACGAAGTGACAGTGTGGAGAAACGAGTAGATCCGTCAGGGCAGCAGATAAAGTCGTGGAGCCTGCATTCCGTCAGGGCTCTGTACAATAGTATAAGTCCGCCCCAGTGACAATCCGTCGACCGTGGTTTCGCTGCCATCCGGCCAGCGAATCTGCAGTGCCGGCAGGTTTGTCGCTGCCGCATCTTCAAGGACCAGTGTTGCGAGTGGCTGCGAGGACGACTGGTAGCTGCCGCCGGCATGAATGACGGCTGTCTGCGGCGGCTGAGTCTGCAGCTGCAGTGTGGCGGGCAGGGCACTGCGATAACCGTGGCAGCCGATCAGGCGAATTGACGTGGCGCGGGCCAGTTGTGTCGACATGGGCGTTTCGTTGCAGAGCAGGGCGGGGGCTGCGTCCTGGTGGCAGATGACCACATCGGTGTCGCCGTCCTGATCAAAGTCTGCCGTCGCAAGGCCTCGGCCAACATGCGGCGTCTGGAAGTAGTCACCGGCCGGCCCGGCCAGCACGAAGCTGCCGGACTGGTTCTTCCAGAGAGCTGCGGGCTGCTGATAGTCGCCTTCCTGTCCCAGCTGCTGCAAATTGTCATCTGTGTGGCCGTTGGTCACGATCAGGTCGGGCCAGCCATCGAGATCAAAGTCTGACAGAGCTGTGCCCCAGCCTACCCATGGGAGAGAGCCTTCCGGAACCACGCTGAGTCCCAGCTCGAGAAACGCCCGATTTCCGAGGCCGGAGTACAGCGCATTGTGTTCGTTCTGGTAGTTGGTGACGAACAGGTCGAGACTTCCGCTGCGGTCGATATCTGCAATGGCCAGCCCCATGCCGGCCTGAGCCTGTCCGAGATGATCAAAGGCGGTCCCCGAGACTTCACCGATGTCAGTGAAGCGGTCGTTTTCCCGAACAAACAAGAAGTTCGGATGGATATCGTTGGCCACGTAGATATCGGGATGCAGGTCACCGTCGATATCTGCGATCAGGACTCCCTGGCCGCGACCTGAGCGATCGCGAATTCCTGACTGTTCGGACTGGTCAGAAAAGCCGGTCCCGGTGTTTTGATACAGGATGTGTGGCTGCGGCGGAACATGTGTGGGGCTGCAGAACATACGAATGTCTCGCACCGGGTCACCGCAGAACGGGCTGGTATCCCAGGTCCACTGACCGTAGTTGCAGACGTAGATGTCGGCCAGTCCGTCATCGTTCAGGTCAGCGATGGCGGCGCTGGTTCCCCAGTCGGTGCTGTCGATTCCCAGTTCGGACGCCTGTTCAAGATACGTGCCGTCACCCTGGCTGATCCAGCACTGGTTGGCACCGTAGCGAGTCACATAGATATCGTCGAAGCCATCGCTGTTCAGGTCACCGATGGCGACGCCGCAGGAGTAGCCTGGCAGTCCGATCCCGGCTGCTGCCGAGGCATTCTGGAAGTGCCAGTCACCGCGATTGCGATACAGGCGGTCCTGAGGCCCGGGGTCTTTGGGACGCAGCGGAAACTTTGCTCCGCAGGCGAAGTAGACGTCTGGTCTTCCATCCCCTTCGACATCCAGAATTCCGCACCCGGTTCCATTGGCAGCGGGGAACGGTTTGTCCGGCGAGTTTCCGCTGACCTGTACGAAATCGATGCTGGAATCGGGCAGTTTCGACGAGAAGCGAAAATGCTGCGGTCTGCCGGTGCCCTGTATGGGAGGTTTCTCGGGCTTGGCAGCAGTGCTGTTTTGTGCGGCTGTGACGGCAGTCGGCGGGGCTGCCTGTGCGGCTGATTCGTTGCTTTCAGCGGCCGGCTTTTCGCTGCTGCCGGAGCAACCGGTTATTGTGGCCAGCAGGCAGAATGTCAGGACGAAGCGATTCACGGTGCGGTTCCTTCCCTTGCCCGTTCACCGCCGGGCTGATTTTCCTGGGCCTGTTTTTGTGGCGTGTTGTCAGCCGGCTGCTGCAGTGCCTGTCTGAGGGACGCTTCCAGTCGTTTGCGTTCTGCGGCGGCAGTTGCGGGCCAGATGCCGATCTGGTGATCTCGCAGCAGCGCTTCGATATTGCCTTGTCGTGTCTGGATGGCGACCTGAGCATCGCGGCGAGCCGGCATGTGGCAGGCGACGCAGCGTTCGGCCGCCAGGGCCCCGGTTTCAGCGTGCTGCAGATCAGGGCAGGCATTCTGCTGGTGACAGGAGCGGCAGTGCTGCGCGAAGGTGGCAGCAGCATTACGCTGATTCTGGTGGGGATCGTGACACAGTGTGCAGGTGAAGCCGCCGCTTTGCTGAAAACAGCGGCTTTGCATCAGTCGTGCCAGCTGGTTGGCGGCATGCGGGTCTGCATTGCTTTCGGCCTTTGCGGCAAGGTCCAGCTGCAGCCACTGCTGCAGCGGTTCACCGGGGCGATAGCCGAACAGTGATGCATGCTCTTCGCCGGCAGAATGACACTGGGCGCAGATTTCATTCTGCCGTTCAATACTTAATCCGGCCGGGTTGACGATGCGTTTGCCCTGCGTTTCTGCGGGGTGCTGGCGGTGGAAAGCGACATGCTCGTGAGCCGGCCCGTGGCACCGCACACAGGTGACTCCGGGAATCAGCGTACTGCGATCAAATCTGTTCATTTCCTGCGAGTCCGCAGCGATCCATGTGACATGGCATTCCATGCAGCGGACGGGAACCGGACGGGCGAAATCGACTGTGCCGTCGTAGTACGGGCCTGGGCTGTTGACCCACGCATCACTTTCGCTGAGGTAGCTGACGTGTGTCTGATACAGTCGGTCCTGATTCCACCACAGATAGCTTTGTCCATGGTTTCCGGACCCGAACACGATGTCCACGGGGAAGCTGCCGGTGAACACAGTGCGGAGCGGCGGGTACTGCAGTTCGACCTGCTGCACAATATTGCCGTCGACTGACTGCATACGGAACTGCAGTTCGGGGCGAGCGGTGGTGAGCAGATTGCGGGGGGCCTGCAGGCTGCCGAGGACAGTTTCGGCGGAGGGCAGCATGGATGTGCGGGCGTGAGATGTGTGCTGGAACGAGTCACAGTAATCGGCGTGGCATTCGCGGCATTCCTGAGGTCCCAGGAAGCCTCGCTGTGCCCCGCTGATTTCGGAGTGGAACGGTTCCTGGGCCGGCTGATCGGGCAGCAGCACCCAGTCGTTGCCGCCGGGGCCACCGGCCAGCGTCAGGTCGGCCCAGTCTTCAGGTTTGACCGTATGAGCTGTGGGGACCTGCGACAGCGGCAGTCGCTGCCAGTGCTGCGGATCGGACCGGCGGGCGAACCACCACCAGCAGCAGACCGTTCCAACGGTCGCCAGCAGCAGCAGTGCAGAAATTGCAGTTGGCCGACGCACAGGTGTCTGTATTCATTTGGGGGCAAAAGGGAGCCGGCGACCTGTGCGGTCGCCGGCGAATTCCGCGGGAATCACATCCGGATTTCGTAGCCTTTGCGGCTTTCGCGGGACAGGAAGGCGCTGGCCTGAGCGTCCCCGACGATTTCGCGAGTCTGCGGATCCCACTTCAGCTCGCGACCCAGTCGCATGGCGATGTTCGACAGGTGGCAGATTTCCAGCATCCGGTTGTGTGACCAGACGTCAGAGATCGGCTGTTTGCGAGACTGCATAGCCTCGATGAAATTGGCCGTGTGGTTTTCGCTGACCTTGCCACCGTAGATTTCTTCGATGGCATTTTCGGGCAGCGGTTTCGTTTTCAGTTCTTCGACAGGTGCTCCGGTGATTTTGCCGCGATTGACAAAGAAGCGACCGCTGGTGCCTTCGAACAGAATGCCGTTGTCGCCTTCGCTGGTGATCAGCAGTTCGACATTGTTGGGCATTTCTGCCCGGATGAGGAATTCGGTGGCAGCGTTGTACTGGTCAGCCACCTGAGGATGGCCGTCTTTGTATTCCACCGGCAGTTTGTATTTGACGGGGACGATTTTTGACGGGCCGGTGTCAGTGGCACCGATGGCCCAGCAGGCGATGTCAACATGGTGAGCGCCCCAGTCGGTCAGTTTGCCGCCTGAATATTCGTGCCAGTTGCGGAACGAGTAGTGGCAGTTGCTGAAGAGGGGAACTCCGCCGCCATATCCCTGCCGCAGCTCGGGCAGGGCGCGGTAAGGCACTTTGGCAGCTGGTCCCAGCCAGAAGTCCCAGTCCAGTCCGGCAGGTACCGGAGCTTCCGGGATGACGGGGGAAGGTTCCATGTTATTGATGCCGCAGGTGATGCGTTTCACGGTGCCGATGCGGCCGTGTTTGACCAGTGCCACGGCCTGCAGGAAGCGGAGATCGCTTTCGGTGCGCTGCATGGTGCCCACCTGAAAGACGCGACCGGTCTGCTTCACGACCTTTTCGATCAGCTTGCCTTCGGCGATGGTGAGTGTGAGTGGTTTTTCGCAGTAGACGTCCTTGCCGGCCAGCATGGCTTCGACGGAGATTTTTGTGTGCCAGTGATCGGGTGTGGCGATCATGACCGCATCGATGTCTTTGCGATCGAGGATTTTGCGGTAATCGCTGTAGCCGTCGGGGCGTTTTTTCTGGGCTTTTTCCAGGCCCTGCTGATTGGCTTCAAGGACGCCGGCATCGACATCAGCGAGTGCGGCGAAGTCGGCAAACCGGGTGGACTTGCCGGTGATATGGGCTCCCTGGTTGCGCAGGCCGATTGTGGCAAACACCGGGCGGTCATTTGGTGAACGATAGCCGGCGGCGCGAAGACCGGAGGGCAGGCAGAGTGCTGCGGCACCGAAGGCGGCACTGCGGAGTGCCTGCCGGCGACTGCAGGAGCCGGAATCGGACGGAGTGGGCGAGCTGGTCATGGCGGGATGGCCTTGTCTGAAACGACGAAACGATTAAGAATTAAAAACGCCAGTCCGTGACTCGGTGAGATCGGCAGAGCCACTGCTGCAGAATAACGAAAAGCGAAAGGGGAATCCTGCGGGGCCGGGCGAGTTCCGGGGAATCTGTGCGAATAGCTGCCGGTCGGGTACCAGCGAACGGCTCTTGTTTTGGTCCGGTCATCGCATGCAGATTTCCCGCAAAATTGAGAAAATATGCGGAAATATTGCACCATGCTGACAAATCCGGCAGTGCTGCAATGGCGTCAGGAGAGCCGCAGAGCAGGGCGGTGGCCAGCGATGATTTTCCGGGGTTGTCGGGTTTTTCGCAGCCATTTAGACTACTGGGCTGTGCGGTCGGGGGGGGCGAACGGAGTTCGGGGCGGATTGCAGGAAGGCAAAATGAAGCTGCTGCAGCGATACATCATGAGCGAGCTGCTGCGTGTCTTTCTGCTGCTGGTGGCAGTGCTGACCGTGATGCTGGTGTTTCTGGGTCTGTTTCAGGAAGCGACTGAGCGTGGTCTGCGGCTGGCTCAGATTCTGCAGATTCTGCCATTTGTAGTTCCCAGCATGCTGCCGTTTACGATTCCGGCGACGCTGCTGCTGACGGTGTGCATTGTTTACGGGCGGATTTCGGGTGATCTTGAGGTTGTGGCGGCCAAAGCTGCGGGGATCAGTGCAACGCAGCTTCTGTGGCCCGCATTCCTGCTGGGGACTTTGCTGACAGCGGCATCTTTCAGTCTGACCAGCTATGTGATTCCGTGGGCGGTCGGGAATATTGAGCGAATTGTGACGCAGGCGATGGAGGATATTTTCCTTGACGGCCTGGCGCATGAGCGGCACTTCAGTGATGCCGGGCGGGGATTTTCAATTACGGTGCATGACGTGCAGAATCGCGTGTTGAAGGATGCCACATTTCAGTATCGGACTCGCAATCACGAACAGGTCAGCGTGCGTGCGGCTGAGGCTTCGATGCGTTTTGATCTGGAAGCGAAAGTGATTCGGATCATGCTGAAGAACGCCCGGGGAACTCGCGCGGGCGGCGATACTCTGGCTGAACTTGACCGGACTGAGCTGACTTTTCCGCTGCCCCAGTCGCTGGCTCGAGTGAAATCCCGACACATGACTCTGGATGCTTTGACGGCGGGTGTGCAGGAGATGCAGGCGGCTCAGCAGCGGAAGCAGACCGAGGCAGCTCAGGAGGCTGCGATGCTGCTGATGATGGGCGATTTTCAGCAGCTGACGGGTGAACCGCTGGCGGTTTTGCAGACGGAACAGCGACGGGCTCGCAATCAGGAAATGCGTTATCGGACTGAGCTGCACAGTCGATTTTCGATGGCAGCCAGTTGTCTGTTCTTTGTGTTTGTGGGTGGTCCGTTTGCGATGCTGCAGGCGCGGCGACAATTCATCACGACATTTGTGATGTGTTTTCTGCCGATCCTGCTGATCTACTACCCGGTGATGTTCCTGATGGTGAATCTGTCCAAGAATGCCTCGGTGAATCCGCTGTGGGCGATGTGGGTTCCGAATCTGATTCTGGGATTCGTGGGGACCTCGGTGTTAAGCCGAGTGGTGCGGCATTAGCGGGTGCTGCCGGATCTGCCGGCTGAGAGATTCCCGGTTCAACCAGGGGCAGTGAACTGCGGGCGGCACGTTCGACCGTGCCCCATTTTTTCTGTAGCATTCTCAGCGGCAGTCAGCCTTTGTGCGTGCAGTGCAGCGGGCTGGGGCTGAAATTCTTCGTCAATGAATTCTCTGTAAGGCTGAACGCCGGCATGCAATACGATGTATTTGGACTGGGCAACGCGCTGGTTGATATTCAGGCGCGAATCAGTGACAACTGGCTGCAGCAGACTGGTTTCGACAAGGGCATCATGACGCTGGTGGATGATGCACAGCAGCGTGCTGTGCTGGATCGTCTGGCGGGCGTATCGCTGCATCGCTGTGCGGGCGGTTCAGCTGCCAACACGATTGTGGCGGTGGCGGATTTTGGTGGCAAGGCAGCGTTTGCCGGTCGGGTGGCGGATGACGAACTGGGCCAGTTTTTCGTGGCTGACATGCGTCGGCTGGGTGTGCGGATGGATGTGCCGCTGGCCACTGGTGGTCAGACGGGGACGTCTGCCATTCTGATCACTGAGGATGCTCAGCGAACCATGCTGACCAATTTGGGGATTTCCGCGACGTTCTGTGCTGATGATCTGGCTGCGGACGAGCTGCGGCGTGCGAAGTACGTGTATGTCGAAGGTTATCTGCTGCTGAATCCGGTGCAGAAGGCGGCGGTCTATCGGGCCATCGAGATTGCGAAGAGCGCGGGCTGCAAAGTTGCCTTTACAGCATCGGATCCGTTTTTGTGTGATTTGCTGAAGGACGAGATCTGGTCGCTGGTGCGGGGGCCTGTGGACTTGTTTTTCTGCAACGAACTGGAGGCTCAGGCGCTGACCGGGAAGACGGATTCGGTGGAGTGTGCGGCGGAGCTGCATCGCAGTTGTGAGAACGTCGCGATGACTCTGGGGCCCAACGGCTCGCTGCTGATGCACGAGGGCCGACCGATTCCGATTGAAGGAGTGCCGACTGCGGCGATCGACACGACTGGTGCGGGCGACATGTATGCTGGTGCTTTGCTGTTTGGCATTACGAACGGGCTGAGCTGGAAGCAGGCCGGTCATCTGGCATCGCATTCTGCGGCGCGAGTGGTCAGTCAGCTGGGGGCACGTCTGCAGAACCGGTTTACTCCGGCAGAAATCTCGGAGCTGTTGCAGTAATTATTTCTGCCGCGGGCAGTGAAGGAGAAAGCGATGCGACTGGAGGGATTGATTGCGGCGGTGCATTCGCCGTTTGATGACAGCGGCGATCTGTTGTTATCAGCCGTGGAGGCGCAGGCTCAGCTCATGCAGGCTCAGGGAGTTGCCGGCGTTTTCATTTGCGGCAGCACCGGGGAAAGTCATTCATTGAGCGTGGGTGAGCGGCAGGATTTGTCAGAGCGCTGGCTGCAGGTGCTGCAGGGCAGTTCGATCGTGCCGATCGTCCACGTGGGTTCGAACTGCCTGCGTGACAGTCGCCAGCTGGCGGGTCATGCGGAAAAAATCGGGGCGGCAGCGATTGCTGCGCAGGCACCTTCCTATTTCCGTCCGCGGTCGGTGGCTGAGCTTTGTGAGTGGTGTGAACAGATTGCTGCGGCAGCTCCGCAGACCCCCTTCTATTTCTATGACATTCCGGTGATGACGGGGGTGAATCTGTCGATGCCTGATCTGCTGCAGCGTGCGGGCGAGCGGATTCCGAATTTTCGGGGTTTGAAGTTTACGAATCAGGATCTGATGAGTTTTCAGATTTGTCAGCGGCTGGATGGCGGTCGGTATGACATTGCGTTTGGTGTGGACGAGATGCTGCTGGCGGCTGTGTGTCTGGGTGCTGCGGGTGCAGTGGGCAGCAGCTACAACTTTGCGGCGCCGATTTACCTGCGTCTGATTGCTGCGTTTCAGAGCGGTGATTTGTCTGCGGCGCGGGACGAGCAGTATCGGTCGGTGCAGCTGATTCGGCTGCTGGCAGCCAGTGGTTACATGGCTGCTGCGCGAACGGTGATGGGCTGGCTGGGGGCTCCGGTAGGAGCTCCGCGACTGCCCAATGTGCGTTTGACTGCCGAAGGATCGGCGGGACTGCGGCGGGGGCTGGAGGAGCTGGGCTTTTTTGACTGGGTGCGGGCGACCTGAGTAATTCCGGGGCTGACAGTGGCTGCCGAGATCTGGAGGGCCGACGATGCGAGACAGCGGCAAGCGGGGGACCGGACTGGCGGGGCGAACGGGGTGCTGGCCTTTGGTGACATTGTTGCTGTTTGTCTGGTGCTGTGGCGGCCTGCGGGCAATGCCATGGCAGCAGGCGGGTTCGGCGGCGGCGGTTTCGCAGGCAGCCAAAACGCAGTCGGCTGAGTTCTTCGAGCGTGCGATTCGTCCCATTTTGCAGCACCGCTGTGTGGAATGTCATTCGCGGGCGCTGGCGTCTGAGAACGGCGAGCTGGATCTGGAGACGGCAGAGGGTCTTGCGGCGGGCGGCAGTCGCGGGCTGCTGTTTGCGGGTGCGGAGGTGCAGCAGGGAGCGGGGCTGTTGCTGCAGGCTGTGGAATATGCGGATCCGGATCTGCAGATGCCTCCGGCGGGCCGACTTCCGGCCGAGGAGATTGCGAAGCTGCAGCAGTGGGTGCGGGACGGTGCTGTGCTGCCCGAGTATACTGCGAAACCGCGGCCGGTGACGGCATCCATTAATTACTCGGAAGCTCGTCAGTTCTGGTCATTTCGCCCGCTGGCTCAGGTGCAGCCGCCGACGGTTTCGGCTGCTGGAGAGGCGTGGCTGGCGGGGCCGATTGATGCGTTTGTGTGGCAGGGGCTGCAGCAGCGCGGGCTTGAGCCAGGGGAGCGGGCTGATCGTCTTGTGCTGTTGCGGCGAGCCAGTTTTTTGGTGACTGGACTGCCGCCGACGCCGGAGGAGCAGGCGGCAATTCTGGCGGACCGGTCAGATGACTGGTGGCAGCGGACTGTGGATCGGCTGCTGGGGGCACCGCAGTACGGTGAGCGCTGGGCACGATTCTGGCTGGATCTGGTGCGTTACACCGATTTTACTCCAGACTGGCAGAATCCGACGGACCGTGGCTGGCTGTATCGTGACTGGGTTGTGCGGGCATTCAACAGCAATCTGCCTTATGATCAGTTTGTGCGACTGCAGCTGGCGGCCGATCTTTTGCCGGGAGCGGCTCCTGAGGATCTTGCGGCCACGGGACTGCTGGGTCTGAGTCCGACGTACTGGAAAGAGCTGCGGCTGGCCCCGTCGGTTATTGAGCGGATAGTGGCTGACGAGTGGGATGAGCGAGTGGACTGTGTGTCGCGTACATTTCTGGGTCTGACGGTGTCTTGTGCGCGGTGCCATGACCACAAATTTGACGCGATTTCCACGGAGGATTATTACGGTCTTGCGGGAGTATTCGCCAGTACGCAGCTGGATGAGCGTCCGCTGCTGCCGCCGGCGGATGCGCAGCGTGTAAAAGCTGCTCGTGCAAAGCTGCGTGAGCTGGAGGGGCGTCTGAAGGCCTTAAGTGAAAAGCAGGATCCGGCAGCGGCGGCGGTGACCGCTGAAATTGCTCAGCTGCGTGCGAGTGAGCCGCAGGTGGATGCTCCTTTTGCCCATGTACTGCGGGATGCGGCCGTGTATGTGTTGCCGCAGGGTGAAGAGATGACGCAGCTGCAGTATCGCGAAGGTGAGGCTCGCGATTTGCCGGTGTTCCGCCGCGGTAATCCAGGAAATCCGGGTGCTGTCGTACCGCGACGATTTCTGACGGTGCTCAGCCCTGATGTTCCGCGGCAGCTGAATACGGGCAGCGGTCGTCTGCAGCTGGCGGAGGCGATTACCACTGAAGCTGCTCCATTGCTGGCTCGAGTGATTGTCAATCGGATCTGGGATGCATATTTTGGAGCCGGGCTGGTGCGGACTCCCAGTGACTTCGGAATTCAGGGCGACCGTCCGACGCACCCTGAACTTCTTGAGTATCTGTCAGGGCAACTGGTGTCGCGCGGGTGGGATTTGAAGTGGCTGCAGCGTGAGATCCTGCTGTCGTCGGTATGGCGGCAGAAGTCAGTGTGGCGTGAGGCGGCGGATGCGGTGGATCCAGAGAATCGGCTGTTATGGCGAGTCAGTCATCGGCGGCTGGACTTTGAGATGTGGCGTGATGCGGCACTGGCTGCCGCCGGAGTGCTGGATCGGACCGTGGGTGGTCCGGGGCAGTCCATTGATGATGCTCAGGCGTTTCGCCGCTCGCTGTATCTGGTGGTGGCTCGTGAGGAACTGCATCCGGTGCTGCGAATGCATGACTTTCCGGAGGCCAGTTCGCACAGTCCTCGGCGAGAACCCACCACCACTCCGCTGCAGCAGCTGTACTTTCTGAATTCTGCCTGGGTGGAGGCTCGGGCATTGCAGGTGCGTGATCGTCTGCAGACTTTTTCGGGTGAGGAACGTGTCAGGCAGGCTTACGCTTTACTGCTGGCACGCCAGCCGGATGCGGAAGAAATACGGGTCGGGCTGGAGTTTACGGCAGCGCAGTCTGTCGCCGGCGGCGGGACACCCGAATCTGAGCAGGCTGCGTGGGCTGAGTACCTGCAGGCACTGCTGGGGCTGAGTGAGTTTATTACGCTGGAATAGCGCCGCCGGAGATTAGCCGGCAGAGAATATCGGTGGCCTGATACAACTGCGACACCTCGATCCATTCATCCTTTGTGTGAGCCTGGGCGATATCGCCTGGTCCGAACACAACTGCCGGTACTCCCGCCGCAGCGACTCGTGAGGCATGCGTACCGAACGGCACGCCGATGCACTGATGTGGTCCGCTGACTGCAACAACATGTTGCAGCAGTTCTTTGGCCAGTTCCTGATTGTTGTTGTCATTGAGTCCCGGGCTGTTGCACCAGGGCTGGTCGTGGAACAGTTCGAAGTCGAATCTGGGTGCCAGCCAGTCGATGATTTCCTGTCGAGCGGCCAGGGGATCTTCGCCGGGCAGCAGTCGGCGATCGATATCAATTCCGCAGCTGTCGGGGACGACGTTGACGCTGCTGCCGCCGGAGATCAGTCCGACGCTCAGGGTGGCGGGGCCGCACAGCGGATGTGGCGGGCGGGACAGTGGCAGCAGGGCTGCGTATTCTTCCATGGCCAGCAGTACTCGAGCCATTCTGTAGATGGCATTGATGCCGTCGGACGGTCTGGAGCTGTGGCAGGCTCGGCCGGCAGTGCGGATTTTCCAGCGTACGGCTCCGCGATGTGCTGTGACAATATCCAGCAGTGTGGGTTCTGCAATTACGGCGACATCCGGAGCGGTTGGCAGCAGGTTGTACCGAGGTCCATCTGGCTGCCAGCCAGACGTCAGATGATTGATGCCGAGACTGGTGGATTCTTCATCGCAGGTTAGCGACAGGACCAGGTTTGGGCGACCTGCTGCGGGCTGACGCTGCAGGATGAGCAGGGCGGCCAGCATTGACGCCATGCCTCCCTTGACATCGCAGGCACCGCGACCGCAGATGCGGCCATTCGATTCAGTCGGAGTGAACGGGGGGATTGTCATCCCGTCAACGGGAACGGTGTCCTGATGCACATCGAACAGGACTGTGCGAGTGGCTGCCGGATTGCTGAGGCGAGTCAGCACGTTGCAGCGCCCGGGCACGACTTCGTGCACTTCAACGGGCAGGTTGTGAGCCTGCAGGAAGTCTGCCAGCCAGCGAGTCATGCGGCCCTCGTAATATTCAGCACCGCTCAGTTCTCGCCCCATCGGATTGACGCTGGGAATGGCGATGAGCTGGCTGAGGATTTCGGCGGGATCGGTCAGGCTGGCAAGGCTGGCAGGGCTGGTACTCATAGCAGCGTGATCCTGAACGCAAAGAGGGACAGCGCAGCGATGCCGTCCCTGTGCTGGCGGGCTGAGTCAGAGGGTGTCAGCGTCCGGGCGTCATGGTCGGCGGTGCTGTCTGGACGTTCTTAGTGGGGGCCAGGGCTGGCAGCAGGGCTCGATCGAGCGACTGTTTATACGTGTCCAGCCGGTTGGCCAGATTTGGCAGCAGCGGGGCGGAGTAGGGGGCCTCCGGGTTTCCGGATGCTGCGGCAGCGTAGATCTGGTCAAAGTAGATCTGTCGGTAGTTGTAGGGACGGAAGTAGTAGTTGCCCTTGCCTACCGGTGAAATCGGCGGAGTGGGGAACATGTTGCCGGGGCTGACGTGCAGCAGTGCATCTTTTCGCAGCGGATGCACGTGGAAGCGAGTCGCCGGGCTGTTGTTATAAACAGGTGCTTTGTAGAACGGATATCCTGTGATTCCGGGGATGTAGGCGAGGTCGAGGTGCGACACGGCCGAACCCGGCGGGCAATACGCTGCAGCGGGCACAGCGGCAGGCGGGCAGTACGAGCCCATGGGTGAAATTGGCGTCATGCAGCACATTGGGGCTGACGGTGTCAGCGGGATCATTCCATGGCAGAGTGGCTGCTGCGGTGCGTACTGTGACAGGTACATTGGGACTGGCGGGAACATGGCCGGGGCCGGCATTGCGGGCGGGCAGGAAGGCCCTGCCTGAATGGGCTCAGAGGGGATGTAGAGAGGTTCACTATGAAGTTGCGGGACCGGAATTTCACTCGCCTCTGTCGCCACGTCGGAAGGAACTTCGGCTGTCGGTACCGGGGGGACCGACGGGACTTCCTGAGCCTTTACGGCTGGCGAAAAGGAAGCCAGAGCGATAGCAGCACAGACGCTGCGCAGTGGCAGTTTCATGAGAAATCCATTTCTGCGGATGAACCTTGCGGGAAGACGCCAGCCGTATAGCTTCTGCACCCGAAGCGACGCTGTCCGGGGAGAGAATCGTCAGAATGCTGCCATCACTGCCAGAATGTGGCGGGGCGGCCGTGGGAAAAACCAGAACTTCGGCAATTCGTAGAGTTGAAATCGCTGCAGTCGGCAGCCGGCGTGTTTTCGGCTTAAACGTCAGAACCCATCCGAACGGCGTGATGCGGGGCGGCTGCTACGCCGGCTTGGGGTAACTGGGCGGTTTGGTGTTCCGGGGGGACTGCCTTCAATGTTCATTCTTTGCATAATTTCCAAAGTGTGTATTTTTACATTCAGGTTGTTGCGGTGCTTCCCTTTGTGCCGGCAGGCGGCATCAGAATTCCAATCTCAGGGGGAAAATCCCTCAATAACACTGAAGTCGGCCGGTTTGAGTTTCACGGGGGTGGGGAAAATGCCGATGGTGAACATGGATGAGGGTGTTGATGAGGTGGGGTTTTGTCAAGGACGACACAGCGATGGGGCGACATCTGCGAGCGTTGGCAGCCTGGCTGCCTTTAGCTTTGGGGGCTGCGGTTTCGGGGCAGGAACCGGCGGTGGATCAGGCGACGGTTGAGGGCATCAATCGAGCGATCTCGCACATCAGCGAGCCGACAGCGGAGCTGCGTCTTGAGCAGGGACACTCCAAGGTTGTGCTGTTCAAGCAAAATGTCTCGCGGGCTTCGATCGCCGATCCCAGTATTATCGAGACGACACCTTTCACCACGCGGGAACTGGAGTTGATTGGTAAGGCGCCTGGTCGTACGACAGTTTCAGTCTGGCTGGGTGATGAGAATGCGGAAGAGTTGTTCAGTTTTGTGGTGCATGTGACGCCGCAGGCCAGAGATCTGTCTGTGCGAGACACGGAGATTCGGAAGCTGGAGCAGCAGGTTTCACGACTGTTTCCGAACAGCTTCATTCGGCTGATTCCGGTTGCTGACAAGATCATTGTGAAGGGTCAGGCGAAGGATGCGGAAGAGGCTTCGCAAATCATGTCGTTTTTGCGTCGTGGCGGTCAGTCGGGCGGGACGTTTGGTTCGGCGGTCTCGTCGACTGGAACTGCCGACGTCCAGTTAGCGAACATGGAAGAGATCAACCTGGACTCCGTGGCCAACACGATGACCATCATCAATCTGATTCGAGTACCTGGCGAGCATCAGGTGATGCTGAAGGTTCGGATTGCAGAGCTGAAGCGTTCGGCTGTGAGGAAGTTTGGTGCCAGTCTGGATGCCGAGGTGAGTGACTTCATTTTTGGCACGGGTGGTGCTGCTGGCAATGCAGTAATTAGTGGCACCTTCTCTGAGAACAGTTTCAAGCTTTCGCTGGAAGCACTTGAGCAGCACAAGGTGGCGAAGATTTTGGCAGAGCCGACACTGGTGACAATCAGCGGCCGCGCAGCCACGTTTATCTCAGGCGGCGAGTTTGCGGTTCCAACGGTCGTGGGGGTAGAAGGAGTGCAGGCTGCGTCAACCCAGTTCAAGGGTTACGGAACCATACTGACGTTTACCCCGACGGTTTTGGATAAGGATCGAATTCGCCTGCAGGTGAATCCGCAGTTCAGCACACTGAACACTGCAACATCGGTGAACGGCATCTTCGGGATGGACACGCGATCAGCCAGTACAACCGTAGAGTTGCGAGAGGGGCAGGTGCTGGCAATCGCCGGGCTTACTCAATCTCAGCAAAACGGCGGAACCAGCCGAATTCCGGGACTGGGGAACATTCCGATTCTGGGTCTGCTGGGGGCATCAAATTCTGCCGGTACGGATGAAGTAGAACTGCTGGTGATTGTCAGCCCGGAGATAGTGCATGCGGTTGACGCCAGCGAAGTGCCGCAGTTGCTGCCGGGAGTCAATGTGACAGAGCCAACTGAAGTGGACTTTTATCTGCGGAATCGCATCGAGGGACGGCCGGGGCATCACCACCGCGCAACGGTTTGGCCGAATTACCGCGATCAGCTGCTGCATCCGAATCTGTATTTCAACAGTTACGAGAACAGTGCTCGCTATTTTTCCACTGGCAAGGTCGGTTTTTCGCAGTGACGGTCGGGGATTGGCTGACAGGGGGACATTGAAGTGAACAGATCGAAATCAGTGCGTGTACTGCTGTTGGGTGTCGTGGTGTCAGCAACGGGCTGCATGCGTGACAAGATTACTGTGCCGGCACCGCTGCCTGAACCGCCAGCCACACTGGGATCCAGTGTGCGGCCAATGCTGGATCTTCAGGAGGCTCAGGGAGAGGCTGCGGATTTCGTGATCTACGAGCATGAGTTTGTTGCGGGGACGGCTCGGCTGAACCCGGCAGGGGAGGCTCATTTGCGGCAGATCGGTGCTCGTGCCGCACTGGTGCCATTTCCTGTTCTTGTGGAAAATTCCTCCGAAGAAATCGCGGCGATGGTTGAGAACTGTCCGCCGTGCGCTGAGCTGGACACACAGCGACGAAATGTGGTTGTGGCGGCACTGACGATGATGGGTGTGCCGGCTGCATCGCAGCGTGTACTGACATCTCCGGCTCTGTCTGCCGGGTTGACCTCTGCTGAGGCGGAGAGGTCTTACAGTGGCGCGGTTCAGGGTGCCGGTGGCGGGTTTGGTGGCGCGAGCGGCAGTGCCGGCGCCGGTGGTGCCGGTGGTTTTCGCTGAAGCAGCTATCACGGAAAAAAGCATGCGAAATTTTCCTCTGCGAAATCGGTTCAGAATCCTGCTTCCGCTTCTGCTCTCAGGCTGCTCCATGAGTCAAAGCCTGACAGATCGGCTGCCGTCGTTCGGCAAAGATCGTTACAGAGAGCAGTTGCTGGCTGCCCGCATGGCCGAGCAGAGCGGTGAACAGCTGCGAGCGAGAAAGAGCTACGAAGAGCTGCTGAAAAAACAGCCTGACAGTGTGGACCTGCACCATCGACTGGGAGTGCTGTGTCAAAAAGCCGGTGATGAGGCGGCCGCAATCAGTTACCTGAAGAAAGCTCATGAGCTTTCTCCGACAAATGTCGAAGTTCTTTGTGACCTTGGGTATTCCCATTACCTGCAGGGGCGGTCTGAGGAGGCTGTCAGTGCCTACCGTCAGGCTCAGCAGATCAATCCGTCGCATGTTCGCACCCAGTCCAATTTGGGTATCGCGTTAATCGGGATGGGAGAAATCTCAGCAGCGATGACAACGCTGCGGCAGTCGATGAGTGAGGCGGACGCTGCTTCAACTGTCGGCTTCGTACTTGCACAAAAAGGCGACCTGCTGCAGGCGCGTGAATATTTCACGCGGTCGCTGGATTCGGATCCGACCAGTCAGAAGGCGGCTGAGGCGCTTGTGCAGATTGGTGAACTGCTGGCGGCAGAAAGCGGTGTCTCGCCGGCAGCCATGGCCTCAGGCCCTCCGTCGCAGTTGCAGCCTGAATCAACCGGTGGCACTGTGCCCTCCGCCCGCCCAGAGACGGTGGACTTTGAGTCGCTGTATTCACAAAAAGTTGACAGCGGGACGGCCGGGCCGGTGCCTTCGGCGACGAACGTAGAAGTTGTCTCAGGTGCAGCGGTGAAGCCACATGACGTGGCGTCGCAGAGTGCGTCTGGTACGAATCAAAGCGTCGCCAGGAGTTTTGCTGATGTCGAAGATCGCCCGGTTGAAAAGTTGCTGCCCCCGATTGAGAGTGTAGACGATGTTTCCAGCCGATCGGGCTCTCGAAATTCGGGCTCCGGCAGGCCGTTACTTAGCCATACGTCCCTGCGGCTGACAGAATCGGATGGCATGCAGGATTTTTCGCAACGAGGGGAAGATTCAAGCGATGCTGACATCGCGGCGTTCGTTGATTCAGCGCCTGTCGATGGTGTTCGCAGCGTTGAAAATCGACGTCGGAGTGGTGGACTGATTGAGCCGATGAAGGGCGCTGCAACGCGGCAGCAGGCAATTGGCTCAGACAGGAAAGTGTCGGAAAAGAATTTGCCGCCCGTTGAGTCGGTTGCGACTCACGGCAGTCATCGGAGAGATTCGTCAGAAGCAGCGGTGCCGAAGCCGGGAGGTACGCCGTCCGTTGCCGCTGCTGCGGTCCCTGCCGCAGAGGCGGCCCCGGCTGTGGTTCCGACTGCTCCAGCGTTACCCGCTGCTCCTTTGCAGGCTGTTCCGCAGGTTCCTGCGATGAGCGGTTCGGGAAATGGGATGCAAATGGTTCTGGTCAGGGATGCCGCTGGTCAGGTCTATTGCGTACCTGTACTGTTGCCGACGAATACGACAGCTACAACTCAACTGCCGTCGCCTCCTTCGCTGACGCTTCCTCAGGGTGTGATGCCCGCTGGGGTACAACTGGCAGGGTATCAGCAGGGAAGTGATGCTTTCGGTGGGTATGCTCAAAATTCCTCTGCGGGATTGCCGCAAATCTTTGCTCATGGGCAACCTGTAAATCAGGCAGCCGGTGTGCTGGCCCAGACACAGACACGAAGTCCTCAGCCGGGATGGAGTAGTGATGCTGGCGTTTGGCCTCCGGTGTATCCATCTGCGAACCAGCCACCGCGAATGATGTCCCCGTATCCTGCTGGGGCAGAGTATCCGCCTGGTGCACCGTATCCGACTGGTGCACCGTATCCGACTGGTAATCCGTATCCGCCTGGTGCACCGTATCC
>Ga0172372_10005246_pt1 | contig 18091 bp, 11 predicted proteins | sample LakKiv5m_2_FD_114544 | JGI IMG/M metagenome (GOLD analysis project Ga0172372, IMG submission 114544) | Freshwater microbial communities from Kabuno Bay, South-Kivu, Congo - kab_092012_9.5m | ecosystem: Environmental > Aquatic > Freshwater > Lake | place: Democratic Republic of the Congo...
CCTCCCGCACGCAGGCCCGGCCCAGGGGCGCGTTCATGCGCGGCACCCCGCCCACCGCCACCTGCAGGGTGCCGCGGCAGTCCACCGTGACCGTGTCCGACGCCCGGGCCTGCCAGGTGAAGGGCGGATCGGCGCCCAGCGGGCTCCCGTCGTCCCGGAAGAGGCCCGAGGTCCGGCCCAGGTGGGCCACCACGTGGGCGCCGCCGGGATCGCCCCGCAGCACGTCCACGGTGGCGGCCGGGAAGGCGCCCCGGAGGTCCACGCGGAGCGCCGGCCCCAGGCCCACCAGCGCGCCCGGCCCCAGGATGAGCCGATCCCCGTCCACCCGCACCGGTCCGGCCCGGACCGCCACGCCCTGCACCCGGCCGTCTCCGGCGGCCCCGGCAGCGAGCCCCGCCCCGACGGCGAGCGCGAGCGCGGTGAGGAGGAGCGGGCGGGAAAGGACCATAGGAAGGAGACCATACCGACCTCGGCGGTTTCGGTCACCCCCCGTGCACGAACCGGTCGGGATCCTCCCGGGATGGATAGAACTCCGACGAGGTTCACGTGCGCCCCATCTCCGTTCTCGCCCTGCTCGTCGGCTGCCCGGGGGACAAGCCGGGGGACACCGACAGCGCGCCCCCTACCGACACCACCGCCCCGTGGGGCCTGGAGAGCCGCCCCGTCAACGAGACCTGCCTCGCCCAGGAGCGCCCCCCCTCGGGCGCGAGCGTGAGCTTCACGCGCATCTGGACGGCGCTCGATTTCACCGTGCCCGTGGCGATGGTCCCGGCGCCCGGCGACTCGGGCGACTGGTACGTGGTCGAGCAGGGCGGGCGGGTGCTCAGGGTGCCGGCGGACCCGTCGGCCACCGAGGTGCGCGAGGTGCTCGACCTCTCGGACCGGGTGTCGCGCTGGAACGGCAACGAGGACGGGCTCCTCGGCCTGGCCGTCCATCCCGACTTCGACCAGAACGGGGAGATCGTGGTCAACTACACGGCGGGCACGGGGGACGACGCCCGCACCGTGGTCTCGCGCCTGGTCAGCGCCGACGGCGGGGAGAGCTTCGACGCGGACGCCGAGACCGTGATCCTCGAGGTGCCGCAGCCGTACTCCAACCACAACGGGGGCCACGTGCTCTTCGGCCCCGACGGGCTCCTCTACGTGGGCCTCGGGGACGGCGGCTCGGCCGGGGACCCCCAGGACAACGCGCAGGACCCCGACGCGCTCCTCGGCAAGATGCTGCGGCTGGACATCGACGGCGGCAGCCCCTACGCCATCCCCTCCGACAACCCCTACGCGGACGGCGCGGAGGGCGCCCCCGAGATCTACGCCCTCGGCCTGCGCAACCCCTGGCGGTACAGCTTCGACCGCGAGACGGGCGCGCTGTGGGTGGGCGACGTCGGGCAGGACGAGTGGGAGGAGGTCGACATCGTCGAGCTGGGCGGCAACTACGGCTGGAACGTGAAGGAAGGCTCGAGCTGCTACCCCCGGGGGAACGACTGCCCGGGGCCCTACCTGGACCCGGTGGTGGAGTACTCGCACCGCGAGGGCGACTCGATCACCGGCGGGGTCGTGTATCGGGGCGCCGCCATCCCCGAGCTCGCCGGCACCTACCTGTACGCCGACGCCTACCAGGGGAAGCTCTGGGGGCTCTTCTTCGACGAGGCGGGCGTGGCCGCGCCCGAGCTGCTCGGCACCGTCTCCGGTTTCCCCGTGCACTTCGCCGAGGACGCCGACGGCGAGGTCTACGTGGTGGACTACCTCGACGGGAACGTGTTCCGCATCGACCCGGCCGGGGAGCCGACGGCGAACAGCTTCCCGGCGCTCCTGTCCGAGACGGGCTGCCTGGACCCGGCCGACCCCACCCTCCCGGCTCCGGGGCTCATCCCCTACACGGTGAACAGCCCCCTCTGGTCCGACGGCGCCGACAAGTCCCGGTGGTTCGCCATCCCCGACGGCACCACCATCGACCTGTTGGAGGACGGCACCTTCGACCTCCCGGTCGGCTCGGTGACCGTGAAGCACTTCGCGCTCGGCGGTCGGCCCGTCGAGACCCGCCTGATGATGCGCCACGACGACGGCGAGTGGGCCGGCTACACCTACGCCTGGAACGAGACCGGCACCGACGCCGAGCTCCTCCCCGCCGACAAGACGGTGGAGGTGGGCGGGCAGACCTGGACGTACCCCTCCCGCTCGCAGTGCCTGCAGTGCCACACCTCGGCGGCCGGGCGGGTGCTGGGCCTCCGGGTGGATCAGCTCAACGGGCCCTACCGGTACGAGTCGGGCGCGTACGCGAACCAGATCGCCACCCTGGACCACATCGGGATGTTCAGCACCTCGCCGGGGGACCCGGCGGGCCTTCCCGCCCTCCCGGACCCGGCGGAGGTCGAGGACGCCGAGGACGCCGCCCGCTCCTACCTCGCGGCCAACTGTGCCTCGTGCCACCGGCCCGAGGGCTCGGGAGGCGGCGGGATGGACTTCCGCTACGAGGCGGAGGACACCAACACCTGCGGTGAGGCTCCCCTCAACGGGGATCTCGGCGTGGACGGCGCGCAGATCGTCTGGCCCGGCCACCCCGAGCTCTCGGTGCTCTCGCTCCGCCTCCAGGTGCTGGACGCCCACCGGATGCCCCCCCTGGGGAGCGTGGTGGTGGACGAGGTCGGAACCGCAGTGGTGGACCGCTGGATCAGCGCGCTGACGGTCTGCGAGTGAGCGGCGCGGGGGCGCGCTGCTGGGGGCCCCCGGGGTTCACCGCCGCCGATTGGGACGGCGCCGGGCCGCCGTGAGCCCGGCCGCGAGCAGCACCCCGGGCAGAAGGCCGCGACCGCCTGCGGTGGCGCAGCCGACCAGCTTCAGGTCGCCGAGCAGCTCGGCGTCGCTCATCGGGATCGGCGGGGGCGGAATGCCGTCCACCCCGCACCAGGCGCGCTCGTCCGCTTCACACCGGGAGCGCATCTCCTCGTCGATCCACTCCAGGTAGTAGTCGGCCCGGGTGTCCACGCCCCCGGTCTCCTGGCAGTCCGTCTCGTCCCAGGTGTGCGAGGTCACCCCGATGACGCGCATCTTGACGCTGGAGGCGGACTCCACGTCGAGGAAGCTCGGCCCCCCCGAGTCGCCGTGGCACTTCCGCACCGCGTCGGTGGCCGCGCCCACCTGGAACTCGTAGTCGGCGAGCGCGTCGATGGTGGACCAGCCCCAGTTCTTCACGCCGTAGGAGGTGGTGTCGTCCGCGTCGGTCATGCCCCAGCCGGCCACGGCCACCTCGGCGCCCTCGACGATCTGCTCCGCCTCCTCGGCGGTGGGCAGGTAGGCGTAGGGGAAGGCGGACTCCCCTTCCAGGAAGACCAGCGCGATGTCGTAGTTCAGCGCCAGCCCGACCTGGAGGTTGGCGTAGCTCCAGTCCGGGTGCATGACGAAGTCCGTCCCGACCTCCGCGTCGGTGGGGAACTGGGTGTTCTGGACGTACTCGCCGAGGTCGGAGGTGTTGGACCAGCCCACCTGCTCCGGCGTCGAGCCCAGCACCGCCCCGTCCACGCAGTGCGCCGCCAGCATGACCACGTCGGGCGCGATGAGCGTGCTGGAGCACACGAGCGACACCGCCCCGCCCGCATAGACCAGGACGCCGCCCGCCATCGGGTACCGATCGGCCTGGGCGACCTCCCCGTTGATGATCTTCACCGCCGCCGGGGTCGAAGCGAGCGCGCCAGCCAGCAGGAGGAGCATCCTTCCAGGATGCCTCGCGTTCGGCCCGCTCGCCACCGGCGCCCCTTCAGCACGCGCGACGGCGGGCCGATGCCCCCGACCGGCGCCCCGTTGGGCGTGATAGCCGCACGTGGCGAGGTCTCGTGATGAAGAAGTGGGTGTACGGCTTCGGCGACGGTGAGGCGGACGGCGACGGCAAGATGAAGGCGCTGCTCGGCGGGAAGGGCGCCGGACTCGCCGAGATGACCCGGCTCGGGCTCCCGGTTCCCCCCGGGTTCACGCTCACCACCGAGGCCTGCAACCACTGGTTCCAGCACGGCGGCGCCTACCCCGAAGGCGTGTGGGACCAGGTCGCCGCGGCCCTCTCCCTCGTCGAGCAGCGCACCGGCAAGCGCTTCGGCGACGCCGAGAACCCGCTCCTGTTCTCGGTGCGCTCCGGGGCCCCCGCGTCCATGCCCGGGATGATGGACACGGTGCTCAACCTCGGCCTCAACGACGTGACGGTGGAGGGTCTCGCCGCCCGGACCGGCCGGCCCGCGTTCGCCTGGGACTCCTACCGCCGCTTCGTCACCATGTTCGGCGACGTGGTGCTCGGCATCCACTACACCAAGTTCTCGCGCCTGGTGGACGAGGCGCGGCAGGGCAAGGACACCCGCGAGATGCCCATCGCCGAGCTGAAGGCGCTGGTGGGCCGGCTGAAGGCGGTGGTGGCGGAGGTGGAGGGGGCCTTCCCCCAGGACCCCCAGCAGCAGCTCCAGCTCGCCGTGGAGGCGGTGTTCCGCTCCTTCAACGGCCAGCGCGCCCGCTACTACCGTCGCACCCACGGCATCCCGGACGACTGCGGCACCGCCGTGAACGTGCAGTCCATGGTGTTCGGCAACATGGGCGACACGAGCGCCACGGGGGTGGCCTTCACCCGGAACCCGAAGACCGGCGCGAAGATGTTCTTCGGCGAGTGGCTCCCCAACGCGCAGGGGGAGGACGTGGTGGCCGGGACGCACACCCCGAACCCGATCAACCGGGACGGTGGCATCCGCGACGGGGTCACGCTGCAGGAGGCCCAGCCCGAGGCCTACGCCGAGCTCGACCGCATGCAGCGCACGCTCGAGACCCACATGCGGGACATGCAGGACATCGAGTTCACCATCGAGGACGGGCGGCTCTGGCTCCTCCAGACCCGCAACGGCAAGCGCACCCCCGCGGCCGCGGTCCAGATCGTGGTGGACCTGGTCCACGAGGGGCTCATCACCGAGGAGGAGGCGGTCCGCCGCGTGCGGGCCGGCGAGCTCGAGCTGGTGCTCCGCCCCGTCCTCGATCCGGACGCCAAGCGCAAGGTCATCGCCAAGGGGCTCGACGCGTCGCCCGGCGCCGCCTCGGGCAAGGTGGTGTTCCACTCCGAGGAGGCGCAGGAGGCCCACGAGCGCGGCGAGAACGTGATCCTCGTGCGACTGGAGACGAGCCCGGAGGACATCCAGGGCATGACCGTGGCCCGAGGCATCCTGACCTCGCGCGGCGGCCAGACCTCGCACGCCGCCGTGGTCGCGCGCGGCATGGGCAAGCCCTGCGTGGTGGGCTGCACCGACATCCTGGTGGACTACGGACGGCAGCTCTTCTACGCCGGGGACACCGTGGTGCGGCGCGGCGACTGGATCACCATCGACGGCGGCACGGGCGAGGTGTTCGAGGGGGAGATCCCCACCCTCGCGCCCCCTACCGACGCGGGCGCGATGGGCGAGCTGCTCTCCTGGGCGGACAAGCGGGCCCGGCTCAAGGTCCGCGCGAACGCCGACACGGGGAGCGACGCCGCCAACGCCCGGCGGCTCGGCGCGGTCGGCATCGGCCTGTGCCGCACCGAGCACATGTTCTTCGAGCCCACCTCGCTGCGCGCCATGCGCCAGATGATCCTCGCCGAGGACGAGAAGGCCCGTCAGCGCGCGCTCAACCTGGTGCTGCCCATCCAGCGGCACGACTTCGTGGAGATCTTCCGGGCCATGGACGGCCTGCCGGTCACCATCCGGCTCCTGGACCCCCCGCTGCACGAGTTCCTGCCCAACCGGCCCGAGGAGGTCAGCACCGTGGCCAAGGACCTCGGGGTCCGCGTGGAGGTGCTCCAGGAGAGGCTCAAGCAGCTCCACGAGTCCAACCCCATGATGGGGCACCGCGGCTGCCGGATCGGGGTCACCACCCCCGAGATCTACAACACGCAGGTGCGCGCGATCATCGAGGCCGCCGTGGCGGTCACCAAGGAGGGGAAGACGGTCATCCCCGAGATCATGATCCCGCTCGTGTCCATGCCGTCCGAGCTCGAGCGCTGCCGGAAGCAGGTGGAGGACACCGCCGAGCAGGTCCTCCAGGAGAACCACTCCACGCTGACCTACCACGTGGGGACGATGATCGAGCTGCCCCGCGCCGCGGTGCTGGCCGGCGAGATCTCGAAGCACGCCGACTTCTTCAGCTTCGGAACGAACGACCTGACCCAGATGACGTACGGGTTCTCCCGCGACGACATGGGCAAGTTCTTCACCGAGTACCTCCAGCGCGGCATCCTTTCCACCTCGCCGCTGTCGGTGTTCGACGTGGAGGGGGTGGGGCAGCTGGTGCAGATGGCCGCCGAGCGCGGTCGGGCCGCCAAGCCGCGCATCAAGCTCGGCGTCTGTGGCGAGCACGGCGGCGACCCCACCGGGGTGGCCTTCTTCCACCGGATCGGCCTCGACTACGTGAGCTGCTCGCCGTTCCGCGTGCCCGTGGCGCGGCTGGCCGCCGCGCACGCGGCCCTCGGCGTCCTCTGACGACGGTCTCGTGAGCGCGCGCTTCCTCCCCATGACCGCCGAAGAGGCGGGCCCCGAGCCCCTGGACGTGATCCTGGTCACGGGGGACGCCTACGTGGACCACAACTCCTTCGGCGTGGCGCTGATCGGCCGGTGGTTGGAGGCGCACGGCTTCCGCGTGGGGGTGATCGCCCAGCCGGCCTGGAACGACCCGGCTCCCTTCCGCGCCCTGGGGCGCCCCCGGCTCTTCTTCGGCGTGACCAGCGGGAACATGGACTCGATGGTCAACCACTACACGGCGGCGCGGCGCATCCGGAACGACGACGCCTACGCGCCGGGCGGGCAGGCGGGCCTCCGGCCCGACCGCGCGTGTATCGCCTACGCGAACCGGGTGAAGCAGGCCTGGCCGGGGGTGCCGGTGGTGCTGGGGGGGATCGAGGCCTCGCTGCGGCGCTTCGCCCACTACGACTACTGGCAGGACCAGATGCGCCGGTCCATCCTGCTCGACGCCAAGGCGGACCTGCTGGTGCACGGGATGGGCGAGCTCCCCGTGCTGGAGATCGCCCGACGGCTGGCGGCGGGGAAGGGGATCGCCACCTGCCGCGACGTGCCGGGGACGGCCTGGGCGCTGGGCCGGAAGGACACGCTCCCCGAGGGGGGCGAGGAGGTCCCGGCGTTCGAGGACTGCGTGGCGGACCCGCTCGCCTTCAACCGGCTCACCCTCCTGATGATGCGCGAGGCCAACCCGTCCTGCGCCCGGGCGCTCCACCAGCGCACCGGCGACCGGGTGGTGTGGTGCAACCCGGCCGCGCGCGCGCTGACCACGGCCGAGCTGGACCGTCTCTACGAGCTCCCCTACGCCAACGCGCCGCACCCCTGCTACCGCGCGCCCATCCCGGCCTTCGCCTCGATCCAGGGCAGCGTCACGGTGAACCGCGGATGCTCGGGCGGGTGCTCCTTCTGCGCGCTGACCCTGCACCAGGGGAAGGACGTGGTGTCGCGCTCCGAGGCGAGCGTGGTGCGCGAGGTGGAGCGGCTGGTGCGGCAGCCGGGCTTCAACGGGGTGCTCTCGGATTTGGGCGGGCCGACGGCCAACATGTTCCACATGCGCTGCAACGACGAGGCGGCCAACGCCGTGTGCCGGCGGGTGAGCTGCCTGCACCCGGTCCGCTGCAAGCACTACGGGACCGACCACCGCCCGTACCTGAAGCTCCTGCGGCGGGTGCGCTCGCTCCCGGGCGTGAAGCGGGTCTTCGTCAACTCGGGCATCCGCTACGACCTGGCCGCGATGGCCCCCGGCTTCGTGGAGGAGATCGCGGCGCACCACGTCTCCGGTACGCTCACCACCGCGCCCGAACACGTGTCTCCGCAGGCCCTGCATCACATGCGGAAGCCCGAGCTCACCCACTTCCAGGAGTTCATGGATCGCTTCAAGAAAGCATCCGCGGACGCAGGGAAGAAGCAGCTCCTGGTGCCGTACTTCCAATGTGCACACCCGGGAACCGGTCCCGCCGAGGCCATCGAGCTCGCGTTCTACCTGAAGAAGCAGGGCCTGCAGGTGCGCCAGGTCCAGATGTTCATGCCCACCCCCGGAACGCTGGCCACCGCGATGTACGTGAGCGGGGTGGACCCCTACACCAAGAAGCCGGTCCCGGTCGCGCGCGGGCACAAGGAGCGCTCGCGCCAGCGGGCGCTGATGTTCTGGTGGAAGCGGGAGGAACACCCGGCGATCCGGGAGGCGCTCCTCGCGTGGGGGCGCGGGGAGCTCATCGGCAACGGCCCCGACTGCCTCGTCCCGCCCGGTCCCGCCCGGGGGGGCTGGCGGCAGGGGCACCGCCCCGAGGGGCGGGGCATGGGCATGCAGGTGGAGCGGGCGAGCGCGGCCGAGGTGGACGAAGCCCGCTGGGAAGGGCTCGTCGGCGCCCCGGTCTGAACCGTCCGGCCCCCTGGGGCCGGAGGCTCACGCGTCGAAGAGCTCCAGCAGGTACTTCATGACGTCCCGGGAGGTGACGATGCCGACCAGGTTCTGGCCGGACACCACCGGGAGGGAGTTGAAGCGTCCTTCGGCGAGGATCTGCACCGCATGACGGATGGTGGTCTGCGGGGTGACGGTCACCGGCACCCGCATGATCTCGGGGATCGTGCGGGTGTGGTCGAGGAGCGAGTCCAGGCCGCGCTCGTCGTCCATGCCCCAGGTGAGGCGGAGCAGGTCGGTGGCGCTGATGATGCCGATGAGGCGCGGGCCCTCCACCACCGGCACATGGTGGAAACGGCCCTCGGCGAGCAGGTGCCGGACCTCGGAGACCTTGGTCTTCTGGTGCACGGTGACGGGGTTGGGGGTCATGATCCGGGTGACGGGCTCGTTGCGCTTCATGGGGTACCTGGCGTGGGGGGGGGATAGGGGGGCGATGCAAGGGGCGGGCCGCGCGAAAAGCCGGTGTTCCGATTGGATGGTCGCGGCGGCGCGGGCGAGGTGGCCCGGGCTGCTGTGTCAGCTCGCACACTGGCGCGGACGGCCCGGATGGGCGAATCTCCGGAACCATGGCCACCGCGCGGCTCGCCCCCCGTTTCCGCCGCCCCCGGTCCGGCCTGGACGCCGACGCCCGCCGCTCCGCCCTGGCCCGTGGCCGGAGCGTCATCTCGCTGGTGAACGGCCATCTCCCCGGGGACGTCCCGCGGGAGCTGCGCACGCTGGCGGAGGACGCCTGGCGCGAGGGCCACGTGAGCTACGTCGAGGGGCAGGGCCTCGAGGCGCTGCGCGACGCCGTGGTGGACTGGCTGGACCTCCGCGAGAGCCGCAGCCCGGAAGAGGTGCTGATCGGCCCCGGGTCGCGCGCGGTCTCGGCCGCGGTGTTGGCGGCGATCGCCGGTCCCGGGGACGTCGTCCTGGTGGACGGCGCGGCGTGGATGGTGTTCCAGCCGCTGGTGGAGGTGGTGGGCGCGGTCCCGGTCGCGGTGCACCCGGCGGACTCGAGCCGGCACCTGAAGCTCACCGGCGCCGACGTGCGGGGAGCGTTGAGCCTCTACCCCCAGGCGCGCGCGCTGCTCGTGGCCAACCCCGTCAACCCCACCGCCCAGCTCTACACCGCCGACGAGCTCCAGGACCTCCTGGACACCTGCGCCTTCGGCGAGACCTGGCTCGTGGTGGACCGGCTCTACGGCATGCTGGTCTACGACGGGAACCGCTTCCCGTACCTGCCCCCCAGCCCGGCGTTTCGAGACTGGGGCGTCCTGGTGGACGGTGTGGCGCGCGCCTTCCGGGGCATGGGCGGCATCCGAGTCGGGTGGGCCTGCGGGCCGCGCGACCTGGTGGACGTGGCCGCCGCGGCGCTCACCGCCGGGGCCGGGCCCGCCGACCGGGTGGCGCAGAAGGTGGCGCTCGGCGCCCTGCGCGGACCCTACGACCTCGGCCTCATCGAGGAGCTCGAGCAGAACCGCGATCTGGTCATCGACCTCGCGGGCGAGGTGCCGGGGATGTCGGTCTGGCCCATCGCCGGTTCGATGTTCTGCGTGCTCGACCTCACCGCGTGGCTCGGGCGCGCCACCCCCGCCGGGTGGGTGATGGAGTCCAGCCGCGATCTGGCGGACTTCCTCCTCGGGGAGGCGCACGTGGCGCTCACTCCGGGGGACATCCACCTGCATCCGGGGCTGGTGCGCGTCGCCTTCGCGCAGCCCGCCGAGCGCTTGACCGAAGCGATGACCCGGATCCGGGAAGCCCTCGCGCTCCTGTCGTGACCGCCATTCCGGGATAGTCGCCCCCCTTCTCCAGGGTGTCCGATGATCGAGCGGGGTGCGCTCCTCTACGAAGGCAAGGCCAAGCAGGTCTACGCCACCACCGACCCGTCGCGGCTGATCCTCCACTACAAGGACGACGCCACGGCCTTCAACGGGGTCAAGAAGGCCTCGATCACCGACAAGGGCGAGATCAACTGTCGCCTCTCGGCGCACCTGATGGAGCACGTGGCCGCCGCGGCCGGCGTCCCCACCGCCTTCGAGCGGGTGCTCTCCGCGCGCGAGCAGCTGCACAAGCGGGTCACCATCATCCCGGTCGAGGTGGTGGTGCGCAACGTGGTCGCCGGTGGCCTGGCCAAGCGCCTCGGCCTGGCCGAGGGGACCCCCCTGGCGCGCCCGGTGATCGAGCACTTCTACAAGTCGGACGCGCTGAACGACCCGCAGATCAGCGAGGACGTGGCCGTGGCGCTCGGCTGGGCGCGGGGCTGGGAGCTCGCCGCGATGCGGGAGCACTCCCTGGCCGTGAACGAGGCGCTGCGCGCCTTCTGGGGCGGGCTCGGCGTCGACCTGGTCGACTTCAAGCTCGAGTTCGGCCGCTTCGAGGGCGCGGTGCTGCTCGCGGACGAGATCACCCCCGACGGCTCCCGGCTCTGGGAGCGGGGCACCGGTCGTAAGCTCGACAAGGACGTGTTCCGTCGCGACCTGGGAGACCTCACCGAGACCTACCGGGCGCTCTACGCCCGGGTGTTCGGCGCGGCCTTCCACGCGTAGGGGGCGGGGTGCTGCGTCATCACTGCGGGGTCTTCGGTGTCGTCGGCGATCCGGACGCGGCGCACCTGACGTACCTGGGGCTCCACGCCTTGCAGCATCGGGGCCAGGAAGGCGCCGGCATCGTGGCGCGGGCCGACGGCGCGCTCCGCGCCCACCGTGGCGAAGGCCTGGTGCAGGAGGTCTTCGGCGAGGCGGCGCTCTCGAAGCTTCCCGGGCAGGCGGCCCTCGGGCACGTGCGCTACGCGACGGCGGGGGGCGGCGGGCTGGAGAACGTCCAGCCCTTCCTCGTGCGGGACCGCGACGGGCAGGTGGCCGTCGCCCACAACGGCAACCTCACCAACGCCGACGCGCTCCGCGCCGAGCTCGAGGCGCGGGGCAGCCTCTTCGCGTCGAGCTCCGACACCGAGGTGGTCCTGCACCTGCTCGCCACCTCCGAGCAGAAGACCTTCGTGAACCGCCTGGTGGACGCGCTCGCGCACCTGGAGGGGGCCTGGTCCTTCGTCTTCCTCACCGGCACCCACCTCGTGGCGGCCCGGGATCCGCTCGGCTTCCGCCCGCTCGTGCTGGGGCGGCGCCGAGACGCCTGGATGGTGGCCTCGGAGACGGCGGCCATCGAGTTCGTGCAGGGCGAGGTGGTGCGGGAGATCGAGCCCGGCGAGATGGTGATCATCGAGGGCGAGTCGGTGGAGTCGCTCCGGCCCTTCCCCCGTCGCGACCGCAAGGCCTGCATCTTCGAGTACGTGTACTTCGCCCGGCCGGACACCCAGCTCTTCGGACGAGGGGTGTACGGCGCCCGGGTCCGCGCCGGCGAGATCCTGGCCCGCGACTACCCTGCGCGCGCCGACGTGGTGATCCCCGTGCCCGACTCGGGGGTGCCGGCCGCGCTGGGCTACGCGCGCGCCTCGGGGCTCCCCTACGAGGTCGGGCTGCTCCGCTCCCACTACGTCGGGCGCACCTTCATCGAGCCCGGCCAGCGCATCCGCGACTTCGGCGTACGGTTGAAGCTCGCGCCGGTGCGCGAGGTGGTGGCCGGTCGGCGGGTGGTGGTGGTGGACGACTCCATCGTCCGGGGCACCACCGCCCAGAAGATCGTCCGCATGCTGCGCGCCGCGGGCGCCGCCGAGGTGCACCTCCGCGTGGCGAGCCCGCCCATGACCGGGCCCTGTTTCTACGGGATCGACACGCCCAGCGGCGACGAGCTTCTCGCGCACCGCCTGGAGCTGCCGCGCATCCGCGCCTTCCTCGACGTGGAGAGCGTCGCCTACCTGTCCATGGAGGCGCTCCGCGAGGCGGTGGGGGACGACGGCGCGCGCTTCTGCGACGCCTGCTTCACCGGGAACTATCCGGTGGTTCCGGCCGGCGCGCCGCGCACGCGCCAGCTCCCGCTGTTCGGAGAGCCGTAGCCGGCGGCCTCCCCGCGGGGTTCCGCCCCTGTGGACGGCTGCCTGCTATGATGGGCACCCCGAACAGGCGGCCATGCCACGCATCATCGGTATCGACCTGGGCACCACCAACACGGCGGTGGCCATCCTCGAGGGCGGACGCCCTCGCGTGATCGAGGACGATCGCGGCTACAAGGTGCTCCCCTCCGTGCTCTCCGCGAAGGGGGACGGCAGGTACGTGGTCGGCCAGGCCGCCCACAACCTCATCCTCACCCGTCCGGATCGCACCGTTTACGGCTGCAAGCGCCTCATGGGGCGCCGCTTCGACAGCCCCGAGGTGCAGGCGGTTCGCAAGCGCGTGCAGTTCGACCTTCGCGAGGCAGAGGACGGCGGGGTGCAGGTCCAGGTGGGCGACCAGTGGATGACCCCGCCCGAGGTGGCCGCGGTCGTCCTGCAGGTGGCGCGCACCATCGCGGAACGGGCGCTCGGCGACACGGTCGAGGAGGCGGTCATCACGGTGCCCGCCCACTTCAACCACGCCCAGCGCAAGGCCACGATGGAGGCGGCGACCCTGGCCGGGCTCCGCTGCGAGCGGCTCCTGAACGAGCCGACCGCCGCCGCGCTGGCCTACGGGCACCGCAAGCAGGTGGAACGGACGGTGGCGGTGTTCGACCTCGGCGGCGGCACCTTCGACATCTCGGTGCTCCACCTCCAGAACGGCATCTACGAGATCCTCGCCACCTCGGGCGACACCTTCCTCGGAGGGGACGACTTCGACTGGCGCATCGCCGAGTGGCTCGCCGACGGCTTCCAGTCCCGGACGGGCGTGGACGTGCGCCAGGACCGCAACGCCGTGCAGCGCCTGAAGGACGCCGCCGAGCGCGCCAAGTGCGAGCTCTCCTTCGCCGACCGCGCCAACATCGTCATCCCGCAACTCACGCCCCAGGAGAGCATCGACGTGGTGCTCGGTCGGTCCAAGCTCGAAGAGCTCACGGTGGACCTCGTGGAGCGGGCCTGCGACATCGCGCGCCAGGCCGTCGCGGACGCCGGCCTGCAGATGTCCGATCTCGACGAGGTCATCCTGGTCGGCGGGCAGACGCGCATGCCCCGGGTGCGCGACATGGTGGCCGGCGTGTTCGGGCGCGATCCCTCGCGCTCGGTGCACCCGGAGGAGGCGGTGGCGGTGGGCGCCGCGGTGCACGCCGCGAACCTCGCGGACGTGGACGCCGAGAAGATCGTCCTCCTCGACGTCACCCCCTTCGATCTCGGCATCGACACCGCCCGGGGCCTCTTCGTCCCGATCATCGAACGCAACTCCCGGGTCCCCGCCTCGTCCACCCGCACGTTCGCCACGGTCCACGATCAGCAGACCGAGGTCCGGGTCACGGTGCGCCAGGGCCAGAGCCGGCTCGCGAGCGAGAACGAATTCCTCGGCGAGTTCATGTTCGAGGGCCTGACCCCCGCGCCTCGCCTGCACACCAAGGTGGACGTCGCCTTCCGCATCGACAGCAACGGCATGCTCCACGTGAGCGCGACCGAACGCGGGTCGGGCGAGCGGCGCAACATCACCATCCGCAACTACGCGGAGCACGCGCAGCGGCCGGCCATGCCCGACAGCGAGCAGGCGCGCCTGGACGCGGCGCAACGAAGCGTGGCAGCGGGGTCCGGCGCGGCGGCCGCGGCGGGCGCGGGTGCCGCGGCGGTGGGCAAGAAGAAGGGGATCCTCGACAGCCTGTTCGGGAGGGGGAAGCGGAAGGAGCCCGCGGCGCCGGCGGCAGCGGCGTCGGCGGCAACGGCCGCATCGGCGACGGCAGCGGCAGCAGCGGGGGCGGCTCCCACCGCGGTGGGTGTGGCGGCCGGGACGGCGGCCGCCGCGGCGGCTTCCATCGCGTCCTCGTCGGCGCCGCCCCGGGATGCGCGCGTCGGGCTCGACGACGGCCCCCCGCTCCCCATGGACGAGCCGGAGGAGGCCGCGGCGCTGGAGCTCGTGGAGGAGCCGACCGGCGTCGGGTCGCCCCCCCTGGCCCCGTTGGACGAGGAAGTGCTCTACGAGGAGTCGGGGGCGGCCGCCGGGCTCGGCATCGCGGGGCACGGCGGAGAGGCCCCGCTGGTGCGGGAGGAGCATCCGTGGTCGGACACCGGGCCGACGCCGCTGATGGACGCCTTCCCCATGAGCGTCGACGAGCTGTTCGGCCCCGCCGACCCCGACGAGCGGCGCGCCGGCGACGGCAACCCCTTCGAGCGGGCCATCGTGGCCCAGCCGAACCGGGCCACTCCCGAGGCGCTGAGCAGCGAGGACCTGTTCGGCGACGTGTCGGTGGAGGGGACGGAAGGGATCGACGTCCTCGGAGACGAGTTCGCGATGCTCGACGGCGCCGCCTTGGACCCGGCGGTCGAACCGATGGACAACCCCTTCGGCGAAGACGATCACACCCAGATCGACGAGGAGGCGCTCGCCGCCACCGCCGCCGCCGCGGCGACGAACCTCGCCGCCCAGGTGCCGCTCGCGGGATCGGCCGAGGCGGGATCCGAGCTGGACGACCTCTGGGCCGACGGACCGGACGGCGCGGATGGAGTCGAGGTGTCCCTCGATCCCGAGACCGAGGCCGAGCCCCTCCCCGAGCTGCACGCCGACGGCGTCGACGCCGGCGAGCTCATCCCCGAGCCGGAGCCCGAGGCCACCGCCGAGGACGGGCCTGAGGAGCTCGAGCCCGAGCCCCTGGATCTCGGCGCCGAGTTGGATGAAGCCGCGGTGGCCGAAGCCCACCGGGTCGTGGGAGTGGCCTCCGAGCTCGTGGCGGACGCCTACGGGGACCCCGAGGAGGGCGCACGGCCCACCCGAGATCCCGACACCCTCGGGTTCGAGGACCTGTTCGCGGACGAGTCCGGAGCCGTCTCCACCGCCTCCGCGGGGGGCGGGGAGTCCGATCCCTTCGCCTCCGCGGCGCCGGAGGCGCCCGCGGCCGACCCCTTCGCCGAGGTCGCGCCCGCGCCCGCGTCCGATCCCTTCGCCGCGGTCGCGCCCGCGCCCGCGTCGGACCCGTTCGCCGAGGTCGCGCCCGCGCCCGCGGCCGACCCCTTCGCCGAGGTCGCGCCCGCGCCCGCGTCGGACCCGTTCGCCGAGGTCGCGCCCGCGCCCGCGTCGGATCCCTTTGCCGAAGCCGCGCCCGCGCCCGAACCCGCGGCCGACATGGCGGACGCTCTCGGTCTGGACCAGCCGGACCTCGGGCCCACGGCGGCGGTTGCGCCGCTGGACCCCGGGTCCGTCGGGGAGGATCTCTTCGGGGCCGAGTCGCCGCCCTACGAGCCGCCGCCCGAGCCCGAGGCCATCGCGTCGGGCTTCGCCCTCGTCGACCAGGCCGCCGGGTGGGCGGGCGAGGAGGAGGTCACCAAGGTGACGCCGCCGCCCGTGTCGGACCGTGCCGTCCGCGAGCCCATCCCCCTGGCCGAGGCCGAAGCCACCCGCCGGCGCAAGCCCGCGCGGGTGAAGCTGAACTACCGCGACTACGAGGCCTTCGTGGTGGAGTATCGGGAGAACCTGCGCCGTGGGGGCACCTTCATCCGCACCGAGCGCCCGCTCCCGGTCGGACGGGAGTGCCTGTTCGAGCTCGGCGTCCCCGGCCTCGACTCGCCGCTCGTGTTCCCCGCGGTGGTGACCTTCGTCGCCACCGCCGCTCCGGGCCAGGAGGCGGGGATGGGGGTCGAGTACCAACTCGACGACGGCAACCGGCGCGCCATCGAGCGGGTCCTCGCGCGCGCATGAGCGCCGGGTCGGCGCCGGCGCCGCTCCGGGTGGACGGAGTGGACGAGCCGGTCACGCGGGACCGCCTCGCCGGCGACTGGCACATCCACCAGCTCAAGCGGGGCCACCGCTTCTCCGCCGACGACCTCCTCACCGCCTGGGTCGCGGCCGAGGCCGCCCCGGGAGCCCGACGGCTCCTGGACCTGGGCGCCGGCATCGGCAGCGTCGGGCTGATGACGCTCTGGCGCATGGATCCCGCCGCCACGCTGGTCATGGTGGAGGCCCAGGAGGTCTCTCACCGCCTGGCGCGGCGCACGCTCCAGGACACCGGGCTCCACAGCCGCGTGGAGCCCCGCCTGGGTGACCTGCGCGATCCGGCGAGTGTTCCGGAGGCCGGCGTCTACGACCTGGTGACCGGCTCGCCGCCGTACGTCCCGCTCGGAAAGGGTCACGTCTCGCCGGTCCCGCAGCGCGCTGGAGCGCGGATGGAGCTGCGAGGGACCATCGCCGACTACGCGCGCACCGCGGCGCGCGCGCTGACCCCCGACGGCCGCTTCGTGGTGTGCTTCGCCGCCGCCGACCCGCGCGGCGAGGCGGCGCTTTCCGACGCGGGGCTCCACCTCCGGCGCCGGCTCGACGTGGTGTTCCGCAGCGGTCAGCCCCCGATGATCAGCGTGTTCGTCGCCGCGCTGGCGCCCGGCCCGCGCACCGACGAGCGCCTGGTGATCCGGGACGCCGCCGGCCGCTGGACCGAGCCCTATCTGGACGTCCGCCGCGCGATGGGTACGGTGGTGCACAACCGTCCGTCCGCCGAGGTCCCGTGAGCCGCGTCCAGGGAAGCTACCGCAGCGCCATCGGAGCCCTGGCCTGGGAGATGGAGGGCGACGCGCTGGTGAGCCTGCGCTTCGTGGAGGACGGGGTGGCGGAGGCGGCCTCCGGCCGCGACTCGGACCCGGCGGGGGTCGGCGAGGCCCTGGCGGCCTGGTTCGGGGGGCGCTTCGACGCGTTCGACCGGCTCGCCCTGCGCCCCGCGGGTACGCCCTTCCAGCAGTCGGTCTGGACCCGGGTGCGGGCGATCCCGGCCGGGCGCACCACGAGCTACGGGCAGATCGCCCGCGACCTCGAGCGGCCGCGCGCCATCCGGGCGGTCGGAGCGGCGGTGGGCGCGAACCCGCTCGCCCTGGTGATCCCCTGCCACCGCGTCGTCGCCGCGGACGGCGAGCTCACCGGCTACGCCGCCGGCCTGGGGCGCAAGCGGTGGCTCCTCGAGCACGAGCGCGGCGGGCAGGTCAAGCTCTTCTGAGGGGCGCGGGACGGCGTCGGCGCGCTCAAACCGGGAGGACTTCGTCCACGAGCTCCACCTGCGCCACCTTCGGCACCAGGCCGGCGGCCGCCCCCCGCCGGAGCAGCTCGACGATGCCGGCACGCCCGTCGGCCCCGTAGTCGAGGGTGTCGGCGTTGGCGTAGAGCGAGAGGTAGTGGTCCACCTGGGCGCGGTTCCGCAGCGCGGTGCCGCCGGCCAGGAGCCAGTCGATGGCGTCGTCCCGGTGGTCCAGGGCGTGGGCGATGGACGCCCGCAGCACCCGGTTCGCCCGGGCGAGCACGTCCGGCGGCAGGTCTCGCCGGATGACGTTGCCGCCGAGGGGGAGGGGAAGCCCGGCGGGGCGGGCCGCAGAGCGGGTCTGCGCCGCCCACCACACGCCGAGGTCCAGTCGCAGCTCGTAGCCACGCTCCTCGTAGGAGAGGCGGCCCTCGTGGATGAGGAGGGCGGCGTCCACCCGACCCTCCGCGAGCGCGTCGAACACCCGGGTCATCGGGACGATGGGGATCACCACCGGCTCGAACCGGGTGACGAGGCTGAGCACCAGGTGCGCAGTGGTGGTGAGCCCGGGCACCGCGATGCGGAGCCCGTCCAGCTCGCGCGCCCGCCCGGGGGGCGCGATGACCACCGGGCCGTATCCGCGGCCCACCGAGCCGCCGTGGGGCAGGAGCCGGTAGTGGGCGCTGACCCG
>Ga0172372_10005247_pt1 | contig 18091 bp, 11 predicted proteins | sample LakKiv5m_2_FD_114544 | JGI IMG/M metagenome (GOLD analysis project Ga0172372, IMG submission 114544) | Freshwater microbial communities from Kabuno Bay, South-Kivu, Congo - kab_092012_9.5m | ecosystem: Environmental > Aquatic > Freshwater > Lake | place: Democratic Republic of the Congo...
GCATTGGGCGCTTCGACTTCGCGCGGCTCCCCGAGCAGGGCGTGGCGCGTGTGCAGCACGGCGCCCAACGCCGCCGACATGCCGTCGGCGGCGGGCGCGAGGTGCACGCGCTCGAAGCCGCACTCGGCCAGGAAGCGGCCACCGAGTCGGTTGCGCACGAAGGCGGAGCCGCCCACGGCGAGCACAGGTGACTCCACGAGTCGTCGCGCGCGTCGCGCGGCGGCGATGAGCATATGTTCCAGCGCCGCGGCCCACGATGCGGCCAAGTCGGCGTGCGCCGGCTCCAGCGCGTCGAGCGGATGGCGCGGCGCCAGGCCGGCGCGTCGGCCGAACTCCTCGAGGTCGATGGACTCGCCCGAGAGCAGCGCGGCATCGACATGCATCGAGCCGTCGTCCTGCAGTCGCAGCATGCGCTCGCGCAACGCCTCCAGCTGGCGTGGCGCGCCTGCCACCACCAACGCTTCGAAGCCGCGCTCGTCGCCGGGACCCAGCCCCAGGTGGGCCAGCATGGCCGCGTGGAGCAAGGCCGGAGAGTGCGGGAAGCGCAGCAGCTCGACCGCGCGCGCCCCGTCGGCCTCGCCGACGCCCAGCGCCATGCCGCACCACTCGGCGTCGTCGATCGCCAACAGCGCGGTGCGTTCGGCGCCGGCGTGGTGGTGGGCGAGGGCGAGATGCGCCTCGATGGTCGGCACCCACACATAGCTCTTGTGCGCGAGGCCCAGTTCTTTGTCCAGATGCCGCGCGGCGAACAAGCCGCTCGCAGCCCACCATGGCAGGCGCTTCTTGAAGCTCGCGTAGCCACCCGGAGCAAGGGCGATCTCCGTCTCGAGGAAGCGTTCGAAGCCGCGCAGCGGCTTGCCGGCGACCACGACCCAGTCGACCTGCGACGCCGACAGGCCCGCCGCCTCGAGGCAGGCGCGCGCGGCGCGGCTGTTGACCTCGGTGGGGGCGCTGCCGCGCGTGGGCTCGCGGCGCGCGGCCAGCACGCGACCGTCGCGCACGAGGACGGCGCCCCCGCGGGGACCGAGGGCGGAAAGGCCGAGCAAGGTGGTCATGGGGAGGTCCGGACTGTTGGAGGCCTAATCCTATCGGCCAAGTCGGGTTGCAACTCGCGCAAGTCCAAGGGCAGGAGGGGATGGTTGTATTGAAACTTCCTTCGTCCCAAGGCGTGCATGCTCGCGGCATGGCCCGCCGCGCCGCGAGGAGGCGGCTTCCCGGACGCGAAAACACGGCTTTCCTGACGCTCGCTCCGCATCTTCCACGTTCCACGAGAGGAGGGCTCGCCTCGAGCGGCCTCACGCCGCGTCGTGGACGCCCCGTTGGGCGCCCGTCGCGGCTCCGGCGCGGCGCGCGAGCCGCGACTTCCTCGAGCCACGCGCCCTTCCGCGTCCGGCGCGGGCCCCGAGTCTCGGCCAAGATCCGAGGGCGTTGTCAAAAAGATTTGACAGTAGCCGCTGGCCGAAGCCCTGGCCGCGGAATTCCTGACGGTCGATCGGCGATTTGCTCGTTCCGGATCGCGTGCGGCGCATGTCGCGCGGCACGCCTTCCACCACGACAGCACATCCCGTTCGGACAGCGCCATGAAGATCCTCCACCTCGCCACCTGCTTCGCCGCCTCGTCCTGCGCGCTCGCCGCCATCGCCGGCGCCAACGACGCCCGTCCCGAGTTCCCCGCGCTGGGCGTCGACCTCGTCGTCGATCAAGTCGACGCGGGTCGCGTCGCCGTCATGGCGCCGTCCTACAAGGCGCAGTTCGGCCCCGAGGGCGCCGTCTACACGCCCTTCCTCGGCGCCCAAAGCTCCAAGGAGGCTTCGCTGCGCATGCATCTCGCGCAGGCGACGATCGGCGGACGCCGCATCGCCGTGGACGTGGAGGCCGGGGCCATGCTCGATGGCCGCAAGGCCGCCTTCGAGCGCGGCTTGATCGACGAGGTCTACGAGCTGTCGCAGGCCTCCATCGAGCAGACTTTCGTGGTCGGCGCCCACCCGGGCGAAGGCGACCTGCGACTGCGCGTGGCCGTCGACACGAAGCTCGTCGGCCGCGAGGAGGGCGCGGGCTTCGCCTGGCGCGACGCCGACGGCGAAGGCGCCGCGTTCGGCGCCGCCGCCCTGCGCAACGCCGATGGCAGCCTGACCAACGTGCCCACGCGCCTCGTCGAGGGCGGCGTCGAGATCGTCGTGCCCGAGGCGCTGCTCGACGCGGCCAGCTATCCGCTGGTGGTGGACCCGGTCATCCACACGCTCGCCATCGAGAACGGAGCCGCCTACGCCACCGAAAGCGACGTGGCGTTCGACCTCGCCACCAACACGTGGACGGTGGTGTACCAGGTCGAGCGAAGCGCGGGCGACCGCGACGCGTACTGCCGCGTCTACGACGCTACGACCATGGCGCTGCGCGGCGAACGCGTCATCGACGCGACGCTCAACGACGTGGCCAAGCCTAGGATCGCCAACAGCCGCGGTGGATCGCGCAACCTGGTGGTCGCGCAGCGCACGCTCGCCGCCGGCGGCGCCCCGCAGATCGTCGGCTACTTCGTATACCCGTCGAACCTGACGGTCGGAACTCCGGGCGTCATCGCCAGCGTGGCGATGCACCCCGGCGCGGGCTGCTTCAACCCGGACGTGGGCGGCAGCAACGGAACCGCCACCAGCGGCGCGCAGTTCTGCGTGGTCTACACGGCCGTGCTGAGCGAATTCCAGCAGTCGATCTACGCCATGCGGCTCGGCCTGGGCGGCGCGTCGATCTCGGCCCCGCACGTCGTCGACATCGGGGCCGACGCCCTGAACGACAACGCGGCGATCTCCAACGTCAGCGACGGCCAAGGCTGGGCCATGGCGTGGGAGCGCGCGGGCACGACCGGCCGCGACGTGTACGGCGCGCAGCTCGCCATCACCGGCACGCGCACCGGCCCGACCCGCATCACGCCGACTTCGACCACGACGAGCACCTACACGGGCGTCAGCGTCTGCGTCCTGCCGCGCAGCGGCGCCACGATGCGCTGGTTCGTCGCCTACACGTCCTACGTGGGCCTCAACCCCGACGTGCGCCTGGTCTCGCTGAACAACACCTCGATCCGCGACCACCGCTTCCTCCACTTCTTCCTCGGGACGGCCGCGACCACCCAGGACGAGCAGCCGACGCTCGCCTTCGGCGGCGGCTCGAACATCGCCGTGGCGTGGACGACCACGAGCTCGACGCTGGTCGCCCCGCAGGCGCGGTTCTGCCGCGTGCCCGTGGGCTCGACCGGGCTGTTCGGCGCAGCGACCAGCGCCGCGACGGTTTCGCCCGCCGGCCAACCCTGCATCCAGCCCTGCCTCGGCTCGCGCCTCGAGAACGGCGCGAGCGGCAACGCCGACTTCCTCGAGGCGTGGACGGTGCGCGGCGCCGGCGACATCAACGCGGTGCAGTTCCGCGCTCCCTGAGGTGGTCGCGATGCTCGGCGCGCACGCGCGCATCGGAGCCAGGCCGGGCCGTTGGACTGCGCGTCCATCGGCCCGGCGCGCGTCTTGGGCGCTTCTTTTCTTGCGAATGCTCCAAGGCCGGCGCCCCTCGCTCCTGTCCATGCGGACGAAGCGGCCATCCACGGCCCTCCCGCCAGGCGCGGTCGCTTCGCTCCGGGACGCAGCGCTCCGCCTCGTCCGGAATTCCCGACGGTCTCGAACCCCGCCTCGCGTGTGAGAGGTCGGCGCGACGGAGATCGCGCCACCTCCCCACCTCCACATCCAAACCATTCGGAAGACGCCATGAAGATCCACTCCATCGCTATCGCCTCCACCGTCCTCGCCGTCCTCGCCTCGGCCGAAACGACGAAGCCGAGCTTCCCCGCCATGCAGGGACAGCTCGTCGCCGACCAACTCGACGCACGCACCGTGGCTGTGATCGCTGCGCGCTACACGGCCAACTTCGACGAGCAAGGCGCCCGTTTCGCGCCGTTCCTCGGCGCGACCAACGCCAAGCAGCACGAGCTGCGCATGCGACTCGCCTCGGCGACCATCGGCGAGCAAGCCATCGAAGTCGTCCGCGACGCCGGCGCGACCCTCGTCGCGGGTAAGGCCAGCTTCGAGCGCGGTCTCGTCGACGAGGTCTACGAGTTGTCCGCGGACACGATCGAGCAGACCTTCGTGGTCGCGAACCATCCCGGCGCCGGCGACTTGCGCCTGCGAGTGGCCATCGACACCAAGTTGGAGCCGCGCGTCGAGGGCGCCGGCTACGCCTTCCGCGACGCGGATGGCGAGGGTGCTGCGTTTGGCGCCGCCGCCGTGCGCAACGCCGACGGCAGCCTGACGAGCGTGCCTTCGCGCCTCGTGGAGGGTGGAGTCGAGATCGTCGTGCCGCAGGGCTTGCTCGACGCCGCCAGCTACCCGCTCGTGATCGACCCGGTCGTCTCCGCGCTCGCCATCGACAACGGCGCCAGCATCGCCACGGAGGCCGACGCCGCCTACGACCTCCTCACGAACACCTGGACGGTCGTCTACCAAGTCCGGGCTGGCGCCGGCAACGGCGATGTCTACTGCCGCATCTACAACGCCTCGACCATGGCGTTGCGCGCCAGCCGCATCATCGACGCCAGCCTCGAGGATTGGACGAATCCGAAGATCGCCAACAGCCGCGCCGCTTCCAGGAACCTGGTGGTGGCGACGCGCGACTCCGCCTTCGCGGCCGCGACCATCGTTGGACGCTTCGTGTACCCCGTCAACAACGCTGTTGGACCGGTGGGCGTCATCTCCACGGGCAGCATGGACTGCTACAACGCCGACATCGGCGGCAGCAGCGGCACCAGCTCCGCGGGCGCCCAGTTCTGCGTGGCCTACAGCAGGTCCTTCAGCGACTTCCGCGTCGATGTCGTCGCCAAGCGCCTGTCTTCGAACGGGACCGCGGTCGGAGCCGAGAGCGTCGTGTCCGGCGCCACCGAGCAATTCAACGAGCGTCCGGCCATCTCCAACGTGCATGACGGCTCGGGCTGGGCCATCGCCTTCGAGCGCATGGGCTGGGACGCCAGCGGTCCCTTCTGCAACCAGGTGTGGGGCTCGCAGATCTCGCTCGCCGGCGCGGTCCTCGGTCCGGTCGCCGTCAGCATGCTGGCGGCCGATCGCGCCAACGACCATGACACCGCCAGCGTCTGCGTGCTGCCGCGCGTCGGACCCAACATGCGCTGGTTCGTGGGCTACACGCGCCGCGTCGCCTCGAACCCCGACGTCGAACTGGTGTCCTTGGACGGCCTCGCCATCCGCGCCCGGAGCAGCGCGCATGCCGTGCGCGGCGCCAGCGCGGCCTTGTTCGAGGCGCAACCCTCGCTCGCCTTCGCGGGTGGATCCAGCATCGCCTTGGCCTTCACCAGCACGAGCGCGGCCGGCGTCGGCGCGCGCATCATCTACATGCGGGTGCCGATCGTCACGGCCGGCATCCTGGCGGGTTCGTTCGGCACGGCCAACAACACGACCTACGTCTCGCCGCTGGGCGAAGCCTGCGCGCAGCCGGTGCTTGGATCGCGCCTCGAGAACGGCGCCACGGGCAACGCCGACTTCCTCGTGGCGTGGACGGTGCAGTTCGTGAACGACATCCGCGGGGTGCTGTTCCGCGCCTTGTGAGAGGACGCGCATCGAAGCGGCCCAGCGCCGCGCAAGCCGGGCCGGTGGACTTCGAGTCCGCCGGCCCGGCCTGGTTCCAAGCGTTGTCGCGCACTTGTTCGCCAGCCAAGCATCGATGGCGCGCCGCGACGGGCAAGCGCGACGATACGGCGAGGCGCGGGCGGATGTCTGGAATTCTTGACGGTTGCGCGGCGTTTGCGGCGTGTCCATCAGCGAGCGCGCGATCGTCGTGCGCCATCGAAGCGAACCTCCCACGCATCCACACCACCTGCCATGAACATCAAAGCCACAACCGTGCTTTCCCTCTGCTGCTTGCCGGTCCTCGCCTTCGCAGCACCGATCCAGACGCCGCGTGCCGACGCCAGTGTCGTTTCGGACCTCGCCGTGCCGCGCTCCGTCGATCTCGGCGAGTGGCGGGTGCCGAACAGGTTGCTCGTCAGTTGGCGTTCCGACGCCACAGCGACGCAGAAACTCGCCGGACGCGCCCTCTCGCGAGCCGCTGCGACGCGCGACCTGACCACGCCGGCCATGCGCACCTTCGCCGCCGGCGAACTCGAATTGCTCGAACTCCCGCTCGGCGCGGATCTCGACGCCATGGCGGTCGAGCTGCGCCGCCAGCCGGGTGTGCGCGCGGTCGACTTCGACGTTGTCGCGCGCCAAGCTGCGGTCTCCAACGATCCGGTCGTGGTCGGCGGCCAGGCCTGGGGCATGTACGGCGATCGATCGACGCCAGCGAACCAATACGGCAGCCAAGCCGCCGAAGCTTGGGGTCGCGGCCTCACGGGATCGAGCAACGTCTACGTGGGCGTGATCGACTCGGGCATCGACATCAACCATCCCGATCTCTCGGCGAACATCTGGCAGAACCCGCACGATCCCATCGACGGCGTCGACAACGACGGCAACGGTCGCATCGACGACCGCAACGGCTGGGACTTCTTCAACAACGACCGGACCGTCTACGACGGCTCGCCCGCCGACATCTTCCGCGACGACCATGGCACGCACGTGGCGGGCATCATTGGCGCGCGCGGCGGCAACGGCATCGGCGTGGCTGGCGTCGCATGGAGCACGCGCATCGTCACGGGCAAGGTGATGGACAACGGCGGCGGGCCTATTTCCATGCTCGTGCCCGCCATCGACTACATGATCGACCTGAAGACTCGCCATGGCTTGAACATCGCGGCGATCAACATGTCGTTGGGCTACACCACGCATGTGCAAGCCGTGCGTGACGCACTGGTCCGCGCCCAGCAAGCCGACATCGTCGTCGTGTGCGCCGCCGGCAACGGCGGCCCGGACCGCATCGGCGACAACATCGACCTCGCGCCGGTCTATCCGGCCGCGCATGGGGTGAACCTCGGCAACATGATCGCCGTGGCGAACATCATGAGCAGCGGCGCGCTCGCCAGCGACTCCAACTTCGGAACGCGCGCGGTGGCCATCGGCGCTCCGGGCAGCAGCATCCAATCGACGTTGCCGCAAGGCCGCTACGGCAACATGAGCGGCACATCGATGGCGGCGCCGTTCGTGACGGGTGCCGTGCTCTTGTGGCGCGCTTCGCGGCCCGCCGACAGCGCCGCCACCACGCGCGCCTCGATCCTCGTGAAGCGCATCCCCACGCCGTCCTTGTCCGGCAAGGTGGCTACGGGCGGCAGGCTCGACTTGTCGACCTTCTGAGGCGCATCGACCTCGCCGAGGCGGTGGAGCGGCGTGCGCGCGATCGATCGCGCGCACGCCGCCCGCTTTCGGCGGATTCCTCCAAGGCCGCGCACTGCGACTCCTGTCGATGGGGATGAAGCGACCGCAGCTCGTTCGCGCGTCGCGACGACTTCCGCGTTACCTCCCACGCATCGAAGGAACCTTCCATGAAACTCCAACTCCAAGCCCTGCTGTCCCTGTGCTGCCTGCCGCTCGCCGCGCAAGCCACCTCGTTCCAGTCGCCCGCCGAAGCGGTCGTCGCGCCGGCGCTCGGAAGCGTCGCGCAACCCTCCGAAGCGCGCATCGCGCGCACCTTGCTCGTCAGTTGGCGCGCCGATGCGCTCGAGACGCAGAAGCTGGCCGCGCGCTCGCTGACGCGCGCGGTTTCCACGCGCGACTTGAGCACGCCCGCCATGCAGATCTTCGGCCATGGCGGCCTCGAGGCCTTCGAGTTGCCGCTGGGCGTGGATCTCGAGCTGGCGGCCGCCGAACTGCGTCGCCTGCCAGGCGTGCGCGCGGTGGACATCGAACAAGTCGTGCGCAGGGCCAGCGTGTCGAACGACCCGGCCGTCGTCGGTGGCCAGACTTGGGGCCTCTACGGCGACTTGTCGATGCCCGCGAACCAATACGGCAGCCAGGCCGCCGAAGCCTGGGCCCGCGGCCTGACGGGTTCGCCGACTGTCCACGTCGGCGTCATCGACGAAGGCGTCGACATCAACCATCCCGACCTTGCGCCGAACATCTGGCGCAACCCCAACGAGCCCATCGACGGCGTCGACAACGACGGCAACGGCAAGATCGACGACCAGTACGGCTGGGACTTCTACAACAACGACCGGACCGTCTACGACGGCACGCCATCCGACATCTTCCGCGACGAGCATGGCACCCACGTCGCCGGCATCATCGGGGCGCGCGGCGGCAACGGCATCGGTGGGGCCGGCGTGGCGTGGAGCGTCAAGATGATCACCGCCAAGGTGCTGGACTACGGCAACGGGAGCGTCGCCAGCCTGGTCCTGGCCCTCGACTACATGACGGACTTGAAGTCGCGGCGCGGCATCAACATCGGCGTCGTCAACATGTCCGTGGGCTTTGGGTCGTACAGTCAGGCCGTGTACGACGCACTCGAGCGTGCGCGTCTCGCCGACATCGTCGTGGTCGTCGCCGCGGGCAACGGTGGCTTGGATTACGTCGGGGACAACAACGACACCACCCCGTACTACCCGGCCTCGTACAACCACTCGCACATCATCTCGGTGGCCAACATCACCAGCAGCGGAGCGTTGTCGTGGAGGTCGAACTACGGCCCGATCTCGGTCGACATCGGCGCCCCTGGAGAGAGCATCCGCTCGACGCTGCCCCAGAACCGCTACGGGCTGTACAGCGGGACCTCGATGGCGGCGCCCTTCGTGACCGGCGCGGTGGCGGTGTGGCGCGCCAGCCGTCCCACCCACAGCGCGCCGACCACGCGCGGCTTCATCCTGCTGCACCGCACCGCGACGCCGTCTTTGAGCGGCAAGGTGTACATGAACGGCCGCTTGAACATGTCGAACTTCTGAAGCGCAAGCTGCGCTGCAGAGGCAGTTCTGGGGAGGGGCCCCGTGCGGATGCGCCGCACGGGGCCTCCTCTATTTTCTTTAGCGGTTAAAATGCATTCAAAGTAGATCTTAAATGCGTCCAAATGGTGTCTATTTGGCGATCTGCGCGTTTGACAAAGGCCTCGCTGTGTTGGTCGCCGTGGGGATGGCGGCTGTCGTGCGCCAGCCGGGGCTTGCCGCAGCTCGAAATTGCCTTGTAGGTGCTCGCGGGTGTATTGGACCCACTGCGGTTCGGCTGACCCCTAGGCCAGCCCCGGTCATGCGCTCGGATTTGGTAGCCTTGCCGGTCAAAATCCCACCCGTCCCATGGATCGCGCCACCCCTCGAGACACCGCGCCCGGCACCGAGCCGGACCATGCCCAAGCGCGCCGCTCCGACGGGTCCCTGCCCAAGCCCTCGTGGCTCAAGGTGCCGCTGCCCGGGGGGGAGGGGTACGCGCGGCTGAAGACCTTGGCGCGCGAGCTGAAGTTGCACACGGTGTGCGAGGAGGCGCGCTGCCCCAACATCGGCGAGTGCTGGAAGGGCGACCACGCCACCATGACCTTGATGGTGCTGGGCGACGAGTGCACGCGTCGCTGCCGCTTCTGCGCCGTCAAGACGGTCGACAAGGCCGCTCCGCCCGACGAGAAGGAGCCGGAGCACGTGGGCATCGCCGTGGCGGGGATGAACCTCGGGTACGTCGTGATCACCTCGGTCGATCGCGACGACTTGGCCGACGGCGGCTCGAGCCACTACGCGGCCTGCATCCGCGAGATCCGCGCGCGCAGTCCGCGCACGGTGGTGGAGACGCTGATCCCCGACTACCAAGGCTCTGACTTGGCGACGCTCATGGCGGCCAAGCCCGATGTGTTGGCGCACAACGTCGAGGTCGTCTCGCGCCTGCAGAGGAAGATCCGCGATCCGCGCTGCAGCTTCGAGCGCTCGCTGGAGACGCTGCGCGGCGCCAAGACCCTGCATCCCGACTGCTTCACCAAGAGCTCGCTGATGGTCGGTCTGGGCGAGTCGCACGACGAGCTGCTCGAGTCGCTGCGGCTCCTGCGCGATGCGGGCGTCGACTTCCTCACGCTCGGCCAGTACCTGCGTCCGACCAAGCGCCACGCGCCGGTGCGCGAGTACGTGGCGCCCGAGCGCTTCCTTGAACTCGAACGGCACGCCCGCGGCCTGGGCTTCCTGCAGGTCGCCGCGGGGCCGCTCGTGCGATCCAGCTACAAGGCGGGCGAATACTACGCCGCGCGTCTCGTCCACGAGCGCCGCGCGCAGAGGAAGTCCGCCGACGGAGGCAACGCATCGTGACCGCGACCGAGATGTACTCGCTGATCAAGCCCGATGGCGGAGTGAAGGGCAAGGACCCCAAGCTCGCCCCCGACGAACTGCTGCACATCTACCGCACGATGCTGCGAGTGCGCGCCTTCGACGAGGTGTGCATGAAGCTGCAGCGCTCGGGTCGCATCGGCTTCTCCATCCCCAACCGCGGGGTCGAGGCCACGCAGATCGGGGCCGCGGCCGCCTTGCGCAAGACCGACTGGATCTTCCCGAGCTACCGCGACTTCGGGATGGCGCTGTACCACGGCGTCACGCCGACCGAGATGATGCACACGATGTACGGCAATGGCGCGGACGGCGCCAAGGGCCGCCAGATGCCGGTGCACTTCACGTTCACGGAGCCGATCAAGTTCTTCTCGATCAGCTCGCCGATCGGCACGCACATCGTGCAGGCGGTCGGCGCGGCGCACGCGATGCAATACCGGAAGGAGAAGCACGCCGTGCTGGCGAGCTTCGGCGACGGCGGCACTTCGTCGCTGGGCTTCCACTCGGGCCTGAACTTCGCCGGCGTGTGGAAGTCGCCGGTGGTGTTCCTGTGCCAGAACAACCAATGGGCGATCTCCTGCCCGAGCGCGTCGCAGACCGCGTCGGAGGGCTACGCCATCAAGGCGCAGGCGTACGGCATGCCGGGCGTGCTCGTCGACGGCAACGACGTGCTGGCGGTGCGCCAGGTCGTGCTCGACGCCTTGGAGCGCGCGCGCAAGGGTGCCGGTCCGACCTTGATCGAGGCCTACACCTTCCGCATGGGCGGCCATTCGACCTCGGACGATCCGACCAAGTACGTGCCGAAGAAGCTCCTGCTCGAGTGGGAGAAGAAGGACCCGGTGGCGCGCTTCGAGCGCTACCTCGCCAAGAAGAAGCTCTGGAAGGCTCCGCTGCGCGACAAGATCTACGCCGAGTGCATGGACGAGGTGGGCGACGCGGTGAAGATCGCCGAAGCCACGCCGCCGCCCGCGCTCGAGACGATCTTCAGCGACGTGTACGAGACCGTTCCGCAGCACATCCGCCGCCAAGGACAAGCGGCCTTCGACCTCGCGGCCCGCAAGGGCGACGCGGCCGCCGGTGGCGGCGCCTTCCCGCTCTGATCCGGCCCGCACGCACCCCCACGAACAAAGACATGGCGACGCTCACTCTCATCCAGGCCGTCAACGACGCCCTCAAGACCGCGATGCGCGACGATCCGAACGTCCTCGTCTTCGGCGAAGACGTGGGACCGAAGGGCGGCGTCTTCCTCGCCACCGATGGACTCACCAAGGAGTTCGGCGACAACCGCTGCTTCGACACGCCGCTGTCGGAGGACGGCATCGTGGGCGCCGCGATCGGCATGGCCGTCAACGGCTTGAAGCCCGTGGCCGAGATCCAGTTCCAGGACTTCATCTTCCCGGCCTTCGACCAGATCGTCAGCGAGGCGGCCAAGCTGCGCTATCGCTCGGGCGGCCAGTACACCTGCCCGATGGTCATCCGCACGCCGTACGGCGGCGGCATCCGCGGCGGCCTGTACCACAGCCAGTCGGGCGAGGCGTACTTCTGCCACACGCCGGGCCTGAAGGTCGTCATCCCGAGCACGCCGCACGACGCCAAGGGCTTGCTGCTCGCTTCCATCGAGGATCCGGACCCGGTGCTGTTCCTCGAGCCCAAGGCGCTCTACCGCTCGGTCAAGGGCGAGGTGCCCGAGGGGCGCTACAAGGTCGACTTGTCGACGCTGCGCACAGCGCGCGAAGGCTCGGGCGTGACGGTGTTCTGCTATGGCGCGATGGTGCCGGTCGCCCTGCGCGCCGCCGAGCAGGCCGCCGAGAAGGGCATCGAATGCCATGTCGTCGACCTGCGCACGTTGCTGCCGCTCGACGAGGACGGCGTCATCGACGCCGCCAAGCGCACCGGACGCGTCGTCGTCGTCCATGAAGCACCGCGCTTCTGCGGATTCGGCGGCGAGATCAGCGCGATCCTCGCCGAGAACTGCATCGAATGGATGGAGGCGCCGATCGTGCGCGTGGCGGGCTTCGACACGCCCTTCCCGAACACGCTCGAGCACCACTACATGCCCGACGATCGTCGCGTCCTCGACGCCATCGAGCGCGTCTGGAACTACTGAGCGCACCCGAGCAACACGAGCACAACCACGCACATGGCCAAGATCGACTTCAAGCTGCCGGACATCGGCGAGGGCATCGCCGAGGGTGAGATCGTCAAGTGGCTCGTCAAGGCGGGCGACTCCGTCAAGGAGCACCAGGCGGTCGTCGAGGTGATGACGGACAAGGCCACGGTCGAAGTGCCGTCGCCAGCCGCCGGCGTCATCGGCGAACTGCGCGCGGCCGAAGGCCAGACCGTGCCGGTGGGCAGCGTGATCTTCACGCTCGAGACCACTGGCGCCGCGCCCGTGATGATGTCGCACGGTGGCGGCCACGCGGCTCCGGCCAAGGCGCCCGCCGCCGCGCCGACCAGCGCGCACGCCCCGGCCCAACCCGCGGCCGCGGGTGGCGCGGGCAAGCTGCTTGAGTTCAAGCTGCCGGACATCGGCGAAGGCATCGCCGAAGGCGAGATCGTCAAGTGGCTCGTCAAGGCGGGCGACTCCGTCAAGGAGCACCAGGCGGTCGTCGAGGTGATGACGGACAAGGCCACGGTCGAAGTACCCTCGCCCGCTGCCGGCGTCATCGGCGAACTGCGCGCGCAAGCCGGGCAGACCGTGCCGGTCGGCAGCGTCATCTTCACGCTGCAGATGGCGGGCGGCGCCGCTCCCGCGCAGCTCGCGCACCACGCGCCCGCCGCCGCGCACGCCGCGCCGCCTCCGGCCAAGGTCGCCGCGCCGGCACCCGCCATGGCGAGCGCCGCGCCCGCCCATGTCGCCGCGTCGGCGAGCGATGGGCGCATCCCCGCCGTGCCGAGCGCGAGGCGCCTGGCGCGCGAGTTGGGCATCGACCTCGCCGCCGTGTCCGGCTCGGGCCGCCACGGTGTCGTGCGTCGCGCCGACATCGAGGCCTACGCGGCCTCGGGCGCGTCGAAGACCGTCGCCACGCCCGCCGCCGCGTCGACCGTGGCGGCTCCCGCGCGCGCGAGCGCCGCGCCGATCTCCTTCGCCGCCGGCGAACGCGAGACGCGCGTGCCGTTCCGCGGCGTGCGCAAGAAGATCAGCGAGGCGATGGTGCGCTCGAAGTACACCGCGCCGCACTTCACCGTCGTCGAGGAGCTCGACGTGACCGAGCTGGTCGCGTTGCGCGAGAAGGCCAAGGCCATGGGCGCCGAAGTCGGCGTCAAGGTCACCTTCATGCCGTTCATCATGAAGGCGGTCGCGCTGGGACTGGCCAAGTATCCGCAGCTCAACGCGCACCTCGACGAGGCGGCGCAGGAGATCGTGCGCTACGGCTACGTGAACCTCGGCATCGCCATGGACACCGACCAGGGCCTGATCGTCCCGGTGGTGAAGGAAGTGCAGGGCAAGGGCGTGCTGCAGCTCGCCTCCGAGCTGTCCGACCTCGCCGACCGCACGCGCGCCGGCAAGGTCAAGCCCGACGAGCTGAAGGGCAGCACCTTCTCGATCAGCAACGCCGGCAACATCGGCGGCACGCTGGCGACGCCGATCATCAACTTCCCCGATGTCGCCATCCTCGGCGTGCATCGCATCGTCAAGCGTCCCGGCGTCGTCGAGACGCCGCAGGGCGACAAGATCGAAGTGCGCCAGTACATGAACCTGTCGTGCAGCGTCGATCACCGCCTCGCCGACGGCGCGGATGGCGCGCGCTTCCTGGTGCACGTCAAGCGCCTACTTGAGAACCCCGGCCTGCTCGCGCTCTGATCCGCATGGCGAAGGCGACCACGAAGACGAAGACCGGCCGCGCGGCGACCAAGTCCGCAGCCCGCTCCGCGTCGAAGGCCGCGCCGGCGAAGCAGCCCGCCGCGGCTTCCGCGCGCCTGTCGAAGGCGGAGGAGGGCAAGGCGCTCCTGCGCCACATGCTCGCCATCCGCGTGCTCGACGAGCGCATGCTCAAGTTGCAGCGCGCAGGCCGCGTCGGCTTCGCCGGTTCCGCCACCGGACTCGAGGCGTCGATCATCGGCTCGGCCTGGGCGCTCCGCCCGCAGGACTGGCTGTGGTCGGGCCTGCGCGAGGGTGGCGCCGCGGTGATGCGCGGCATGCCGCTCGGCGACTACATCGCGCAGATGTACTGCAACAGCAACGACACGGCCAAGGGCCGCCAGATGTGCAACCACTTCCAGCACAAGGGGACGAACTACCCCAGCTGGTCGTCGGTCATCGGCACCCAGATCGTGCATGGCGTCGGCGCCGCCTACGCGGCCAAGTCGCGCGGTCTCGACGAGGTGCACGCCATCTACGGCGGCGACGGCTCGACCTCGAGCAGCGGCTTTCACTCGGGCCTCAACTTCGCGGGCGTGTGGCGCGTCCCGTGCTACTTCGTCGTCATCGACAACGGCTGGGCGATCTCGGTCTGCAGCCGCAACCAGACGGCGGCCAAGAGCTACGCCGACAAGGCGGCCGCCTACGGCATGCCGGGTTTCGAGGTCGACGGCAACGACGTCGACGCTGTGGTCGCCGCGGCGCGTCGTTCGCACGAGCTGGCGCGCAAGCACCAACCGTCGCTGTTGGTGCTGACGAGCTACCGCATGATGGGCCACAGCTCGTCCGACGACCCGACCAAGTACCGCGACGAGAAGGAAGTCGCGGCCTGGCGCCGTCGCGATCCCATCGACCTCTTCGAGAAGCGCCTCGTCGCCGCCAAGGCGATCGACAAGAAGCACCGCGTCAAGGTGCAGCTCGAGCTCGAGGCCTTGGTGGACGAGGAGATCCACCGCCAGGAGCAGGCGCCGAAGATGGCGCTCAAGACGCTGGTCGAGGATGTCTACGCGGAAGTGCCGCGACATCTGCGCAAGCAGTACAACGCCTTCATCGAGGTGGCCGAGCGCCTCGGGCACGCTACGCCGGGCGACGGCGCCTTCCCGCTCTGAGCGGCGTGCGTGCGGACGCTCGCGTCGCCATGGACATCGCCCGCCAAGCGCAGCTCGAGATCGAACGCCTCGAGGCGCATTGCCGCCAAGCTTCCTCCGCCAAGCCGGAGGATGTGGCGCGCGCCACGGAGCGGCTCGCCGAGCTGGAGGCGCTCGTGGCCCGCATGCCCGCGAGCGATTCCGCGGTCGCGGTCGCCCGCGCCGCGCTGGTCCGCTTTCGGCGCCACTTCGATTCGCCGCGTTTCGACCTCGAGGCGCGCAGCGGCTTCTTCGCCGATCGCGACGGGCGGCCGGGCTTCGCGCTGTTCGAGCGCGTCGAGGCGGGCATCCTCGTGTGGGAGTTGACCGGCAGCCTCGACGTGGTCTGGTCGCCGCGCCTCCAGGACGCGTTCGAGGCGGCGGTGGCGGCTGGCGCGACGCGGATCGTGGTGGACTTGTCGGGAATCGAGTACGCCAGCAGCGCCGGCTTGCGCGTGCTGATCTCCGCCGCCAAGCGCGCGCGCCTCGCGGCGTGCACGCCCAATCCGCACGTCGCTCGCATCCTCGAGGCAGGCGGCATCGCGCGCGTCCTGCCCGTGCGCGCCACGGTCGGCGAGGCGTTGGCGTGCCTTCGCGGCTGAGCCGGGGCGTGGCGCGATCATTCGCGCCCCGCTCGCGTCTGTCAAATAATTTTGACGACCGATCGGTCCTTGGCGCGCGTCTCAGGGGCAGCCGACCGAGAAGGACTGGCCCTGGTTGATGGCGTTCTGGCTCGCGGTGCCGGGCGCCGCCCAGGTGAAGTTGGCGTAGCCGCAACCCGTGCCCGTCAGGCGGATCGATCCGTTGGTCGGTCCGCTGCCGTTCTCCAGTTGCGGGATGGCGAGCGAAGCGCGTCCGGCGGCGGGTCCGTTGGCGGCCGTGAACACGCCCTCGTAGCTGAGGAATTGCACGACGAGGCCGGTCGGCGAGACCAAGGCGAAGCCATCGGGCGCGCCGTTCTGGAGGCCCGAGAAGGCGAAGGAGCGCGTGCCGTAGCCGTTCGATTGGTTGGACAGCGTGCCGTTCAAGGTCACCGTCTTGTACGCCGTGCGCGCGCTGCCGTCGTAGCCCACCAGCGTCCACCCAGCGAGATTGGTCCCGGCCGGGCCGGCGATCTCGATGAACTCGTTCACATCCGCCCCCGAGTTGTCGTAGTGGAACTCGTTGATCCACGGGGTGCCGCTCGGCGTCGGCGGAGCCACGGGTGTCGCAGCCACTTGGACCGATGCCGCCGAGGCGTTGCCGGCGTTGTCGATCGCCTTGATGGAATAACGATACGTCGTGCCGTTGGCCAGTCCGCCGTCAGACCAAGTCCGCGTCGTCAGGACGCTCGCGTTGAGCTTCGTGCCGAGCGCCCCGGCCGTCGTCGAACGATAGATGTCGTAGCCGCGCAGGTCGGCCTCCGCGTTGGCTGCCCAGGAGAGGTCGACCTTCGCGTTGCCCGCGACCGCGACCAGTCCCGTCGGCGCGGCGGGCGGCGTCGTGTCGGGCGGGCCGCTTTGGTCGTCGAGCGCGAAGGTCCGCGGCAAGCCCGCCGCCGCCCGTTCGTCGGGACCCGTCGTGACGGCTCCGTCGCCGCTCACCGTGAAGCTCGAGACGCCATTCGTGCGCAGCACGATGTTGCCGACGCAGTGGCCCGCGAAGCTCGTGTTCGTGCCGGTCGGGCTGCCTTCTTCGGTCTGCAGGACGAGGGCCGGAGTCGAGGACACGCAGGCCGTGGCTTGCGCCAACAGCACCTTCTCGACCACGTCCTTGCGCGGCAGGTGGTAGCTGCTGGCTTGTCCACCCCCGGTGGCGATCAAAGCCACCGCGGGCCGCGCCAGGTCGAACCAGTCGTTGTTCGTGCTGCTCTCGCTGCCGTGGTGGTTCACGTGCAGCGCGTCGATGCCGCCGGCCGAGATCAGCGGAAAGGCGCCGCCGGGCGAGATGGCCGTCAACACCGCGGTCTCGACGTTCGTCTGCGCGGTGGTGCGACCCGTGCAGGCCGAGTCGCCCTGTCCGCCGCCGAGGTCCCCGGCCCAGATCCACTCGAAGCCGCCATGCTTGACCAGCACCGCGATCGAGCGGTCGTTCTCGTCGCTCACGGCGACGCTGCCGCCGCCGATGATCGATCCGTTGCGTGCGATGCAGGTCAGGGTCGCGCCGCCGCCAAGTTGAACCACCGTTCCGACCGGCATCGCCACCGGGATGCCTGCGGCGGTGCTCGATGCGGTCGAGTCCCACTGCGTCACGCACGAGGTCGAGTAGGTGGAGCCGTTGTCCCAGTTCTCCACCCACACGTTCCAGCCGGCCTGCACGACCTCGTCGAGCCCGCCGTTGTGGTCGCAATGCTGGTGGCTGACGATCGTGTAGTCGAGGCCTGTCGAGGGCGTGATGCCGATCGAGTTCAGGTAGGGGACGATGCGCTGCGTCCCGCGTCCCGTGTTGCCGCCGTCGAGCAGCACCGTGGTGCCGTCGGGGCCGACGATCAGGGTCGAACCGCCCCAGCCGACGTTGATGTAGTGGATCTGCAGTTCCTGCGCCCGCAGCACGGCGCACGGAAGGACGATGGCCGCCAAGGCGGCGCTGGCACGGAGCATGGTCGAGTCCTGATCGCGAGGGGGTGTGGGGAACGGATCGGAACGGCCGCCAAGCCGTCCGGACGTCGGACAGCCAACGCCAAGGGCATCAGGAAATTACAAATCTGGCAAGTGATCTGGGGAATTTCCCAGCTCGGGCAAGGACCGAAACCCCTCTGGAAATGATCAGGCGCGGGGTCCTTGACTCCCGCGCCTGATGTTTGGCTGGCCAGACCTGACCGTGGTTGGTCAGGAGCAACGACCCGGCTACTCGGGCTTGTAGGCGTCGTGCCCGGCCTTCTTGGAGGGCTTGATCTTGTCCGACACGAGCTTGGCCGCGTCCTCCCAC
>Ga0172372_10005249_pt1 | contig 18086 bp, 19 predicted proteins | sample LakKiv5m_2_FD_114544 | JGI IMG/M metagenome (GOLD analysis project Ga0172372, IMG submission 114544) | Freshwater microbial communities from Kabuno Bay, South-Kivu, Congo - kab_092012_9.5m | ecosystem: Environmental > Aquatic > Freshwater > Lake | place: Democratic Republic of the Congo...
AACGAATGGCAAAAGTATCATTTTCAAGGACAGCGACTTTCTTATGAACAGCTCCTATTCCAACAATTGCCACTTCAGGAAATCGGATGATTGGTATTCCAATTAAGGTGCCAGACATCCCAAAATTTGTCATGGTGATGGTTCCCTCTTTGGTTTCATCTACCTTTAGCTCCCCCTCTTTTGCTCTTTTTGCAAAGTCAGCTAAATGCTGTGCGATCTGGTTCATCTCAAGTTTATGACAATCCTTTATCACAGGAACTAAAATCCCATGATCTACATTCACAGCTATTCCAAGATTCACATACTTTTTGATTACTATGGTATCCCCTTCCACCGAGCTATTTAAATAGGGATATTTCAGAGCAGCTCTAGCAATAGCTCTTGCGATGAAAGAGGAAATCGTAACCTTAAAGCCATGGTGTAAGAAGAAAGATTCTTTTATTTCTTTTAAATGAGAAACAATCCCTGTTACATCTATCTCCGTAATTAATGATGCATGAGGAGCTTGATAGAATGATTTACTCATGTTGCTTGCGATCGCTTGTCTCATATTTGACATTTTGATTCTCTCAACGAGTTCTGTTTGCTCCATCTTAGATGTGCTTTGTTTCGCTTTATTCAGAAGGTAATTTTCTATATCTTTTTTTGTGATGCGAGATCCATCACCGCTACCCTCTATTTTTTTTATTTCTTCAATTTGAATTTGATTTTCTGAGGCAACCTTTAACACTGCAGGAGAAAGAAAATGAGTAAAATCTGAATCTGAGGCTTGCATGGATGAAGTAAAATTTGAGTGACTAACAGCTGCGGCTACTAAAGATTCAGTCTCTATCAGAGCCAGAGCCTCTCCCACTTCTACTTCCCCATCTTCATGGACTAAAATCTTTTTAATTATACCTGAAACTGTTGAGGGAATCTCACTATTTACCTTATCGGTTGTCACTTCTAAAAGGGGCTCATCTTTTGTAACTCTTTCTCCAACTTTTTTGAACCATCTAACAACTGTTGCATTTAATATGCTCTCTCCAAGTTTTGGCAGTACTATTTCGATTTCGTTATGCATTTAGACTCTCCCTCTTTAATAGGCTCTTAGTTTCAACTAGAGATTTGATCTTTTTCTTTAGATTTTCGTATTCTTTTTTTCCGTAAATAAACTCAAGCTTTGTTTGAAGATAGATCACCGGAACACCGAGCGATTTAGATATGTTAAGCTTTACATAATCTTTTTCTGTACAAACAATATAATCCACTTTGGGTAAGCCTACCTTTTTCAAGAGGTTTTTTAGATCTAGTTCCTCAATCGGCTGATGATCCGCTAAAACTTTAGAGCAAACGATCTGAGCGCCAATTGATTTTAAAAGATGAAAAAAAGCTTCTGGATTTGCAATCCCACAAAAAGCAATCACCTTTTTTTCTCGAATCTCCTTTGGTGGGAAACTCACCTCACCTTTGAAGTAATAAGGAATGCGTTTTATGATAAAAAGTGGAGAAACACTTACCTTTTTTATCTGTGAAGCAATTTTCTTGATGTTAATTTGATCAAAAGACTCAACCTGCATGCAAAAGTAATTTGCCTGTTTCATCTCAGAGACTGTATCGCGCAAAAAACCTGAGGGTAAATATCCTTTTTTGCCAAGGGGATCTTTTGGATCAATCATAAGAACTACGAGATCTTTATGAATATTTTTTTGCTGGAATCCATCTTCTAAAAGGACTAAATCACTTTGATTTGTAAATGCTTTATGAATGCATGCCTTTCTATTTTTAGAAATGTAAACATCTAGCAAGGGGATGTTTTTTTTGATCAGGTAAGCCTCATCTCCACAAAACATCGCAGGAACTTCACGCCCTTTTTGATCGATTGGAGACAAAATAGAATCTTTTGTAACACCTATCGCTTTATAACCTGTTGAAACTAGTGTGATTTTAAGATCTTGAATCAGATCTGATGCTAAATGCATCGCAAAAGGAGTTTTTCCTGTTCCCCCAACCTTTATATTACCAATGCAAACAATTGGAAGATCAAATTCTTCTTTTTTTAAAAGATTGAACTTGTAGAGATGATTTCTTATTTGAAGAAAAACATAAAACAAAAAGCTCAGCGGATAGAGCCAAGTTTTTAGCAAATACAACCTTTGATTCTTTATAGCTTTTGTAAATAAGCATTCAATTTTTGATAGGCTATTTTTCATAAAGCGCCTTTAAAGAAAGGGCTGGTTTTGAAATCATTAACTCTTTCTGCTCAAGCTTTTTTTCAATCATTTCTATGATGATATGGATCGCTGCCATATGAGCTTCTTGGACTCTATCTGAATATTTGAAAGAAGAGACGATCCACTCAAGGGATGACTCCCCTTTCAGCGCCCCTCCCTCTTTTCCAAGAAAAGCAATTGTTTTAATTCCTATTTGTTTTGCGACCTCTACTGCTTTGATTAGATTTTTTGAGTTTCCACTTGTTGTTAAAACAATCAATATATCCTCTTCTCTAGCAAGCGCTTGAACAGACCTTGCAAAAACATCTTCATACCCAACATCATTTCCAACGCATGTAATATGACCTGGATCTGAAAGAGCAATTGCTGCAAGGGGTTTTCTTTTTTCTCTATAAAACCCTGTGAGCTCTTCTGCAAAATGCATTGCATCACACAAGCTTCCACCATTTCCAGCAATTAAAATTTTTCCTGATTTTTCGTAGCATTCCACAATCATTGATGAGGCTTTATCAATAAAATCAATAGAGCATTCTTGAAGTAAAACATTGGAAGCTCTGACACATTCAAGTGCGGAATAAAGAATTTGTTGTTTCATAAATTTTTTCCTTTATGTTTTAAGATGTAAAATCTATTAAAAAAAAAAGAAAAAATCTATGAAAAATCAATCTTGAGCAAAGATCTTAATTGGGATGTTTTTTATAGGGTGGATAAATTCTATTTGCACATGTCTTAACTTTATGTGTCCCTCTTTATGGAGGATTAAAGAGCCATATTTCGTATCCCCAACTACAGGGTGTCCAAGATGACTAAATTGCGCTCTAATTTGATGAAAACGACCACTTTCTAAAACGATCTCTACTAAAGAAGTATCTTCTTGCTCACTTAACACTTTGTAAGTTAACGAAGATTCCTTTCCATCCTCTGCTTCTTCCTCTTCCACTCTACATTTTTGGTGATGCTTCTTTAGTTTATTGACAAGTTTAGATTCTTTTTCATCCAGATGCCCATGAATGAGTGCATGGTAAATTTTAAGAATCTGTTTTTTTCTTATCATTTCATTCATTCGAGAGAGTGCTTTTGAGGTTCTTGCAAAAATCACTATTCCAGATACATGCTTATCGAGTCTATGAACTGCATGTAAAAAAACTTCTGAGGGTTTGTTATATTTCTCTTTTATATATGCTTTTGCAAGCTTTTCTAAAGACTCCTCATGCTCAAGTGTTGGCTGAGTGACGATGCCTGAGGGTTTATCTACAATCAAAAGATGATTGTCTTCATATAAAACTTTTATCATGTTTATGTGAACCTTTGTCTAACGCATTCATAAAGCATTAACGTTGTCGCTGCTGCAACATTTAAAGAATCGGCAGCACCAAACATTGGGATTTTTACAGAAATATCTGAGGCCTTCATCATCTTATCAGAAAGCCCTAGCTGCTCTGTTCCCATCGCAATTGCAACAGGTTGAGTCAAATCAACTTGAGTAAAAAACTCTTTTGCATGCGGGGTTGCTGCAACAAGCTTGATCTTCTCATTTTTTAAATATTCAAGCGCCTCATCGATTCCACATTCAATAAACGGAATAGAAAATAGTGTTCCAATACTTGCTCGAACTACATTTGGATTAAAAACATCTGTTTTTCTATCACAGACAATGATGCCATGGACTCCTGCTGCATCTGAAGAGCGGAAAATTGATCCAAGATTACCAGGCTTTTCAATGGATTCAGCAACTAAAATAAAAGGCTCTTTACCATTTGCTCTTTTTTTGATCTTTGAGGAAAAATTACTCAAAGAATCTCTTTTAATTGGAGCTAAGGCAATCAGTCCATCCGGCCTATCTCTATAGCTACATTTTTCAAAAAGCTCTTGAGTTAATTCGAAAATATTTGCATCTCTTGAAATTTTTTGAATTAATGTCGTTTCATTCGTTCCAAGAAAAAGCTTTTCACAGAAAAAAAGCTGAGAAATTGGGTAATTTGCCTCATGTGCCCTTAAAATTTCTCTATATCCTTCAATCAGAAAAAAGCCTTCTTGATCTCTTCCTTTTTTATCTTTAAGTCGAATAAGCTGCTTTATCTTTTCGTTTTGAGAGCTTGTAATTAATAAGGGTTTATTCATGAGAGGACCACCTTGCAAATGCACCTGAGGGAAGAGCGTAGCTCTGCGTTGACTCAATCACCATCTCTCCAACTTCGATTTTTCCTTTGTTTCCCATCATCTCCTCCAGCAAATATTTCATCACAGTTGGGGTAAACCCAGGCGTGTGGCAAGTAAAGGCGATAAAAAGAGGAGAAGAAGAGAGAACTTGCCGGCATAAATCAAGAAGCTGCGAAATATCTTTTTCTATCTTAAATATTTCCCCTTTTGCCCCTTTCCCAAAAGAAGGGGGATCTAAAATGATTGCGTCATAATGAGAGCCCCTTTTAACCTCTCTTTGCAAAAATTTGACTGCATCATCGACAATCCATCTAATAGGCGCTGATTCAAGATGATTTAATTTAGCATTTTCACAGGCCCAGCTCACAGATTTTTTTGATGCATCTAAGTGACAGACCTTGGCACCACATTTAGCCATTTTTATAGTTGCAGCTCCACTGTAGGCAAAAAGATTTAAAACATTAACCTGCCCTTTTCTTTTTTCAATTAAATCTTCCATCCACTCCCAAAGATGATGATGCTCTGGAAAAATTCCTAGATGCCCAAAATCTGTTGGGCTGAGCTTGAAAGTGAGTTTTCCAAGTTCAATCAGCCACTCACTTGGAAGTTTTTTATTTAATATGACCCACTTATTTCCCTCATCACGAGTAAAAAGTGCGTCTGCTTTTTTCCAAAGAGCTGGATGTTTAGGTTTCCAAACAGCAACAGATGAGGGTCTAATTAGAGTAAACTGGCCAAACCGCTCTAATTTTTGTTCATCTCCTGAATCTAGTAATGCATAAGGTAAAGGAGTCATACTACTTGAAGATTTAAGGATTAATTTGATGGGCGATATATCTATATAGGGCCCCAAGGATAAAATTTTCGAAAAATTCTATCACAATTTCTCTTTTTCCCGTAGCTGTTGCTTGAATATTCCAAACAAAACTTCTTCCCCCCCTTATAGCCAGTGAGCAAAAAGCAAGTCCAACTGGCTTATCTTTAGACCCTCCAAGAGGGCCGGCAACTCCAGTGATACTTATGGCATAATCAGCGTTTGTCACTTTTAAAGCCCCCTCAGCCATCTCCCTTGCCACTTGATTGCTGACTGCCCCGTACTTATTTAAACTTTCTTTTTTAACACCTAACACTGAACTTTTTAAAAAGTTACTATAAGCTATAATCGACCCTAAAAAATACTCTGAAGCTCCTGAAATGGAGACAATTTTAGAGGAAACCCCTCCTCCAGTGCACGACTCTGCAAGAGCGAGTGTTTTTTTATTTTTTGTCATGATCTCATAGATAGCTTTGGGTAGACTCACATCAGAAAATGAGTAGATATAGGAGGAAAACCTTTCCTTCATTTTCAATTGACATATTTCAAGCTCGCTCACCTCCCCAGCAAACTCCGCTCTTACAATTCCATATCCTGGATAAACTCCCACCTCAAGATTTGCACTTAAAGAAGAAAGCTCCTCAAGGGTCTGATTTAGCTCCATCTCCTTTAGATGAACCATACAAACTCGTAAAAAACTTTTTGTTTTTCCTTCTTTATCTGAGCGTTTAAGGATTGGAAGAATTTCAGAAGAAATCATCTCCTTCATTTCAGAGGGAACCCCTGGAACAAGAACAACTTTCTTATTTTTTTTTTCAAATAAAATTCCAGCTGCAGTTCCTAGAGTATTAGAAAGAAGCGTGCAAGATGTTGGCAAAAAAGATTGTTCTTTAAAAGAAGGATACTCTTTCCCATACCTTGTAATCAGCATCTCAAAATAGGCTGAATTAAATTCTAACTTTTCACTCAGGGCCGAGCAAATGGCGTACTTAGTTTTATCATCTAAAGTAGGTCCCAAGCCTCCCATGACAATCACAAGATCTGATCTACCGTAGGACCTTAAAAAAACCTCTTTGATCTCTTTTTCATGATCTGAGACCGTATGGTGTTGAAAAATTTTATACCCATGTTCCAAAAATTTTTGAGCAATAAACTGAAAATTAGTGTCACAAATTGAGCCTTTTAATATTTCAGAACCTATAGAAATCACTTCAATTAACATAACTTGATTTTTAACCTATTTTAATTTTTGCCCATAATCGTCCATTCAGGGTAAAATATGCCCCATCTTTTAACAAGGAGAAATATATGGGATCTGATTCCATTAATGTAAATGAAAATAGCTATATGGATTATTTAAACTTCTTAGAAAATGAGCGGTCCGGCTCTGTCTTTTCTAAGGCTCTTCCCTACGCTGCTTCTTTTATAGCACTTGGAGCTCTTGGAACATATGGGGCTGTTGTGTTTTCAGCTCAGCATGCTACAGCACTAACTGTTGCATCTGTAGCTACAGCATATTTTGGATGTTATGGGTTTCTTACAACTGTAATCGTTGGAGTCACTTCAAATAATGTAAGAGAATTTAATCAAACTATTAATAATGTAAGAGAATTTAATCAAACTATTAAAAAAGCAATCACGATCACATTTGCAAGTGTAGTGACAGAGCTTGCAGCATCTGTTGCTAAAACCATTTTCATTGAACTCATTCGAAATTCTTTTTCAAGAAGAGATCGGTAATATTTCTTAAAAGAGCCTATTTTATTTAGGCTCTTTAAAATTTAGGATCTCAATATTTTGCCGTTTAATGTCTTGATGTGATTCTATTAACTCTTTGCACCCCAAACCTATTCTATAAGAAACTCTTTGCTGCTTTCCAAATGGATGCCTTAAATATAGAGGTTCTGAGATCTCTCTTAGAGCTCTTTGCAGGGATTTGAAATAAAGAGTGTTTTCGCAGCCTTGATCCTTATAGTGCTCTATCGCTTTGCGAGTAAAAAAATCTTGATAAAACTGAGGAAAAGAAAACTGAAGGCCAAAGCGGATTTCATTTTCTAAATGAGCCCCTTCTATAAATTTATCTTGGTTTTTGAGGTAATGAAAAGAAAAAAGCTCTACTAAAATCACAGGTCTTTTAAATTTTATGACGCACTCTTGCTCATTTAACGCCATTAAATAAAATGGATCTAAATTCTTAGAAATTGCCAAAAAAAAATCTCTTTTATCTACTCTCTTTTCATCAAATTTTAAGCTCGTTAAATAGGACTCATAGCTGGTTAAAAATTGATCAAAAGAGCAAGCAAGATCCTGCTGCTCCCCCTTTTTAGAAAGAAAAAAGAAAAAGGGAGCACCTAAAAGGTCAAAAAGATTTTTTATCTCAGTACTTGTGAGTAAAACTCTTTGATAAAGCCATTTTGAAGCTTGAAAAGGGCCTTCAACTTTTGGATGAGAAATTTTCAGATTAAGGCTCATAGTTAAAAGGAGAGTCTGAGGAATCCACGAGTTGATTTTCTTGTTCTTTATATTTTTGAAAACAAGCATGAGATAAAATCATCACAACGCCAATTGAGATAAAAGCATCTGCAACATTAAATACAGGCATTGAATAGCCAAAAAAATAAAAATGGATCATGTCTATGACATGTCCATAAAAAAAGGAATCTAAAACATTTCCAATTGCCCCAGAAATAATAAAAACAAATGGAAGCTGTCTAAAAGAGACTTTATTGAAGTAAAGAAGATGAGCAATTAAACAAACGATTGCAAAAATCCGAGTCAATAAAAGAAAGTTATGATGGGAAGAGACAACCCCTAAAGGACCTCCAGTATTTGTTACATGGCTGATACATAAATCAACCCCTATAACACTTTGAAAAACACCAATCCCACCATAGGGATAGATAGATGCTGACCACATAGAAAGTGGAACTAATTCCTTAGTTAAATACTTTGTCGCAGTGTCTAAAGCGAGTATAATTGCGACTAAAAGAAATAGCTTGAGCGCCCTACCTCCTGAAATTCTCATAAAAGCCCTTTTTCAAACTTCTCTTGGGCATCTACTGTCATAGTAGCATATGGGATAGCTTGAAGTCTTTTTATAGGTATTTCCTTTCCTGTGACATCACAAAGACCATATGTACCCTCATCGATTTTTTCAAGGGCTCTTTCCACTTGTCTAAGAACTAGTGACTCTTTATTTGAAATTTCTAAATTAACAGTTCTTCCAAAATCATCTGTCCCTTCATCAGCTTGATGCTGAGAATAACCTTTTGCTTGGTCAAGATTTTTTACATCTTCAGTTGTTTCTCTAATTGTATTAGTTAAACTTCTTCTAATTTGCTCTAATTTTTGCTTGAAACTAAGCACTTCTTCTTTGCTTAACGCCATGTCCGTTACGCCTTGTTGTATTTAAAATATTTATTTTTTTAAGGTTTAGCTCTTTGTTTTTTTCTTTACTTAAGAGAAGATTTTTAAACTAGGATTATTTTTTCAGAGGAGATTCTTCTGGAGATAGACCTTGAATTGCACTCATTAGCTGGTCCATGTCCTTAAATCTTTTATAAACGCAGGCAAACCTAATATATGCTACCATATCAAGGCATTGAAGCTTCTTCATTAAAATTTCTCCAAGCTCAGTCGAAGAAATTTCTCTGAGCTGCTTTCCCATAAGATCCATTGCCACATCAGAGGCGAGCTCTCTTACCTTGTCATGACTGACCTTTGTATGTCGGCAAGCAGCTTCAAGCCCCTTTAAAAGCTTATCTAGATTAAAATCCTCATACCTTCCATCACGCTTTTTTACCTGAAGAGTTAAATCGACTGTTTCAAAAGTTGTAAACCTTTTAAAACACTTTAAGAACTCTCTTCTTCTTCTAATAGCATTCATCTCGTTTGCGTTACGAGAGTCTGTGACTTTAGATTCAAAATGATGGCAAAAAGGACATTTCATATAATCTAGACTCCTTAAAAACTCTTCTCCTGCTGCAGAGAATAGCCGCCTTTAATTAAAACTTACTATTTTAGAGATCAAATAACAAAAATTTTAATTCTAAAACAGCAATTGGCGTCGCAGCATAAAGATATTTATCTTTTCTTTCAAGAAAAGATCTTGCTATAAACTATAAATGAAATTTTACCAAGTATTATCTATCTCATATCCAAGCTCTATCAGCTCCTTTCCAAGAAGATCTTTAAAAGCCTGTTTATGAATGGGTTTAAACACCTCTTTCCATTTTCCTATTTTTCCTTTTTGAAAGGTCGAAGAAAAGTTTTTCATTCCAGCTTTTCCAAATGGATTTTGCTGATTTCCATAAAGTTTTGTTGCAATTTCTTTGATTTGATCCTCTGTCAAATCAAGAGAGAGAAATTTCTTAATCTGAGTGAGGGTGCTAAGCTGAAGATCATCACAGCCCCCTCCTAAAGAGCCTACTAAATCTTCATAGCGAATTGTGAGAATTTCTTGTTTCTTATGATACTGTGCAGCTTGCGATGCTACCGCCTTAAGAGAGACTTGAAGCGAATTTGGAGCAAATGCTCTCACCTCATAGGGATCATATTGAAAATTAATCACAAAAAGAAGTTGCTCATCCAAATCTAGAGAAAGAAAGTAATCTCTTTGCTCTTTAGCAAGACCTGGCCAGTGATTTTTTTTAATTTGATTTACCATTGAAATTGCAACATCTCTTAAATCTCGAATGACTATCATTTTTTTAAGTTTCAAAAGCTCGCTATAATCAGATTCAAGCTGAGGTGATAGGCAAAAATGTGTGTATAGAAATCCTGATTCAACCGGGATATATTGATTAGATGGAAACTTTGTGTGCCAAATCGGTTTGGATCCTGTCAAAAAATAGAGAGCTTTCATCACAAGATGTGAGCCAGCTTTTGGAACTGTAATCAAGGCAAACGGCGCAGATGTTTCAGAAAACCCCGCTCGGCAAACCAACAACGCTCCAACCAAAAGGTTTAAGATGAATTTATAGCTGTGCTTCATATTTTTCTCCCCCTTCTCCGTTTTCTTTTTCCTTTTTAGTAATTGTCCCTTCGAATAAAGCTTCTCTCCACCAACTTCCATACCAATAATGAAAACCTGCTGTTTCTTCAGCAATTACCGCAGGAGTTTCAGGATGAGCAAATAAATACCTTGTTTCTGGCTCTGATGTTGTATAAAAAAAGCTGCAGGGAAGATAAATATTTCTTTTAGCATGAAACCCTAAAAGTTCATGCTCACAGATGATTCTTGTTAAATAAGAAGGTCCTGTCTTTTGTATTGCTGTGCAACATTTTTCATAAGCTAAAAAATTAGCTTTTAAATTTGTCACTAAATCCATAATTAAAGGGTGATATGGGCTGGATCCGATGATTGCGTTGCAAACTTTGATCATATTAAACTTATGCGTAAACCCATGCTCGAGAGGCTCAAATCCGATATAGAAATCATATCCTCTATGGAGCTCATCAAAGACCTGAGGCTTCAAGCACTCATAGTCTAAATCCACGTAGACTCCTCCATATTTTCTTAAAATTTCAAGGCGCAGGATATCAGATTTCTCTCCAAAATTTGATGTTGCATCAAATAGATCCCGATTATACATTTGAAAATCTTTTACCTCTTCATCCGTCCATAGGTAATATTCAAATCCAGCAAGTTCACTCCAGGTTTTCATCCATTTTTTGTAAACTTCAGGAACAGAACTTCCAAGCCAAATTTGATGAACAATTTTCGGGATTTTAGTTTCTTGATTTAAATCATCTAACGCCTCTTTAGACCGCTCCTCATAAAGCCTTTTAAAAAAACTTATAAGCTCTTGATTTCTCTCTTTATAAAACTTTTCATTTTTTTGATTAAATTTCTTATCTATATTTTCCATTTGAAAATTAAGTCTTAACATAGATTGATCAAAATCAGGATAGTGGATTTTTGAAAAGAGATTTAAACAAAAAAAAAGTGAAGCTGAAAAAATAACACGAGAGAGCAAGTCCATTTGATACCCCATTGTAAGATGGATTATTGGAATGTAAAAGGAATAAAAATTCAAGAAATTTTAAAAAAAAATTAACACTTTTTTTAAGCTACTTTAAAGCAGTAATGGCGGTAATAGCTCCAAAGATAATCCCTGGGATGTTACAGCATATAATGGGCCAATCTTTTTTCTTTTTCAAAGAGCCGTACATGAGCCAAAATAAACAATTTAATGTTGCGATAATCGGAAGCAGAATAGAACCTTGGTTTCCAGAAAGATTTAGTTTAATTTGATCCATATAGGAAAAATACATCAAGAAAGTTAAAAAACTAGCTATCCATCCAATAAAGAAGACTGGATCTGCTTTTTCTTTGTTCATACATCTCTCCTAAATATGATTTTTATCGAGATTTAAGATTTAAGTGGCGCTAGATTTTTTAATATAGCTTTTATAAAAAAACATCAAGATCACAAAAAACAGAGCAGCAGCAAATCTCATGAAGTTTAAAGAACTCTCAAAAGAACCTGTTAGCATGATAGCGCCTTGCGAAATCAAGGATGGAATGATTAAAAATAGAGGAACTAAAATCATCTCTGTTACGATTTTAAACTTAAAGCGAAGATCTCTTACAAAGTAAAGATAAAGAATCTGAATCAAAGGAAATAAAAGATACTCTTTTGATCCAACTAACACACCTGATGCAAACCCTTGAGTTAGCCAGATCGGACTTTGTTTAAGACTCAGTAGCAAACCAAATACAGCGCAAGATCCTAAAAGAAACCAGTACCCATCTTTTGCAACTTCCCTAAGCCCTTTTCTAAACGCTAAAATCGTTCCAGCTAAAGGAAAAAGAACCATCAAACAAATTGAAATTGCCCCTGTCGTAAAGGAGAAGTTACTTAAATTTGTGAAATAGATTTCCTTTGTTTGGGAAATCACTTTAAAATCGTATGTAGAAATTAAATTTAAAAAATACTTAACGGCAGTTGGAGAGGCAAGAAGAGCTGTTGCGGCTAAATAATAAAAGGGACCTTTCAGCTCTTTTTTTTCATGGTTTAATTCACCATCATGCAAAAAGTTGTAAGTGCGAATAAATCTATTTAGTAAATAAACAGAAATCAGTGAAATCCCCAATCCAACTCCAACTATTAAATTTAAAGAAGAGGAGTTGAAGCGAGAAATAAAAATCTTAAGCGGATCTACGCAAGTAGATATAACGCCGCTGATTGAAACAAACAAAAGATAAAACTTTACTCCATCATTTTTACTGAGAAAAAAATTAAGAGCGCCAAAAATGAAAAGAGAAAAGAGAGAAAACGATAAAAGCTTTAGAGTAAAATACAAACAAGATAGAGGCCAAAGCTTTAATAGCGGAGCCAAAAGAGCAGCTGCATTTTCAGAAAGAACCCACCCCAAAATATCTTGGGCATCATTTATTATAAGCTTCTCTTTTTGCAAAGAAAGGAGCATAAAAGCAAAAGCTAAAGAGATTAGTGTATAAAAAACGTTTCTTAAAATTTTATCTATTTGGTGATGGAGGGAAAGAAAGTATAAAACACCTCCAAGCGCAAGCTGCAAAATCAATGTAATGATCATAAAAATTGAAATAGAAGATACGAAAGAAGAATCTAGGAGAATTAAAGGGATTGAAGAATTTAAAAAGTGAGCTCCAACTAAAAAAAGTAGTGAGATTGCAAGCAGTGGAGCAAATAGATTTTTGAAAAGTTTGATCGCATGAGTTTTACTCATTTTCATCACCTAAATTTATTTAACTTATCCTCCTTTTGATTTATCAGATTTTATCCTTAATCGTCTAAAAATATTTAATTCTCAGATAAAGAAAGCATAATTTTCTTTCTCTCTCAAACTCCATTTAGAAAACTCTCTAAGTATATAAAAAAAGAAGAACTCTCTATTTTAAGACCAAAGATAAAAATTAAGTTAAGACTAGCTTGAGTGTAAAATGGTATGGTGGAATATTAGGAGAATAAACTAAAACTCTTACCTTCTTTTAGGAAAACAAGAGCTTTAATTCATAGTGTTTTCGGAGGTTGGCATTCTTCAAAGTAACTACCTCCAAACTGTTTGGGAACGTCAACTTCACCGACCAGGATTCTAGCAGATTTCGATAAGAATGCTACCCGTTATTATAAGAAGTGGTGATAAAAATCGTCGCTATTATCGATTTTTGATGTTTTCGACAATAACCAAGCTACCTACTTTGTCATGGCTTTAACGATACTTGCTGCATTTCCTTCTATATCACCATCGTCAGACCCAATAACGAACCTCATGACCGCTTTTGCAAAAACCAAGTAAAATCAAGGGTCCTGGACAGGCGTACCTTGACGACCGACGTTCGCATCTAACGGAGAAACGGAGAACAAAAAGGGAGATTTTGGGGTATAATCGGTGATTTTGCGATTCTCTAAGTACGCATGTGCCCGGCGACTAAAAGGCGCTAAAGCCTATGAATACTGGGCTTCGGAGGGTAATTTGATAATTTCAAAAATCACGCCCAAAAAGTTCGAGCGCTGTAAACTGGCGGAGATCGGTTTACCACAACCTAACCAACTCCAAACTGGGGTAGTATGGTCATGTTTTCGCTCTCTGTGGCGATTATAGAGGCGTACTTGGAGAGTGTCAAATGAGCTATTTTGGATTCTCTATCAAAGCTTAACGTGTCCATAAAATCTCTATTTTCATGATTTTAAGCACATCTAACATGTACCTAGAATTACACTATGTTAAAGATGGTTATAGCAATCACTATGTCTAACAAGGGCTATTATAAACTGCCTTATATGTCCCATAGGTATGGAAATATGAAACCCATAGGACAGCATGCATAGCTTTATTAAATCTCAAGAAGCTAAAAACATCATCTTGAGCATTTATTATTGACTTAATGTTGCGCTCGAGATATGGTATAATATATCTTAAGCATAAGTAGAGGTCACGATGTCCAATCCAATATTTATTGGGCGGAAAGCCGAACTAGAGCGGCTAAAAGCTCTGTATAAGAAGAAAGCATCTAGCCTTGTCGTCATAAAAGGACGAAGGAGAATTGGAAAAAGCAGGCTTATAGGGGAATTTGCTAAAATATCTAACGCTCAAACATTCTGGAGTTTCGCAGGACTCGCACCAGAAGACGGAATTTCCGCTCAACAACAAAGGGATAATTTTGCACGGCAACTCGCATTGATGCTCAAAATCCCGCCCATGACTTTCCTAGATTGGAGCGATGCTTTTGAGCATTTGAGCCTACATATTAAGCCAGGTGACATCATCCTACTTGATGAGATTTCATGGATGGGATCAAAAGACCCTAGCTTTATCCCTAAACTCAAGGCGTGGTGGGACAAGCAAACGATGCATGTGTTGCTTGTGTTTTGCGGATCTGTATCAACCTGGATTGAAGAAAATATCCTAAAGAGCACGGCATTCTTTGGGAGGATCAATTTAACCATCAGTCTAGAGCCATTATCCATTCCTGAAAGCGCTGAGTTTCTACGAGCAATCGGCATGCAGCTTTCTCATTATGATATGTACAATTTGCTCAGCATTGTTGGCGGTGTCCCATGGTATTTGGAGCAATTTAGTCCTGGTATGACAGCTGATGATAACATCAAACAACTCGCCTTTGAAAAGAATGGATTGCTCGTAACGGAATTTGATCGCATTTTTCATGACCTTTTCAATGGCAAGGGTGCCACCCATAAGAAAATCCTAGCTAGCCTTAAAGACGGTGCCAGAACTTTATCAGAAATAAGGCAGAGCATAGAATTTGCTCACAGCGGCACTCTGAGCCAAATGATGGATCATCTTATTGTGGCAGGCTTTGTTGTTCAACAATCACTATGGTCGTTTAAAACCGCAAACCCCTTAAAGCAAAGTTTATACAGGATTTCAGATCCTTATATGAGGTTTTATCTCAAAGTTATAGAGCCAAATCTGGGTGCTATTGCTGATGGTGGATTTGATCAAGTGCCACTATCTACTAGCCCAGGATTTGAAACACATATGGGCTTGCAACTTGAGGCATTGCTTTTACAAAACCGCCCCCTATTGCTTCAAAAATTAGGCATTTCGCCCGTTGATATTGTACGTAGCGGACCTTATAGACAAACCAAAACAACCACTCAACAAGGGTGCCAAATTGATTATCTAGTGCAGACCAAAACGAACAGCTTGTTTATTTGTGAATTCAAATTCAAAAGGCGTGAAATAAGTAGCGACATCATTACCGAAATGCAGGAAAAGTTGTCAAGATTAAAGACACCGAAAGGATTTGCAAAAGTACCAGTGCTGTTTCATTTAAGCGGTGTTGCCTCTAGTGTTGCCACAAATCCTTATTTTTATCGCATTGTCGATATTGTAGATTTTTTGGAAACTGAGAAATAAAGAATTAATATATGAAAAAGACAATCGCACTTTTGGGGCTTCTGATTTTAAGTTCCTGCACTCATAGGCCTGAGTCTTCAATCACTTTGCCTAACACTGAAATAAGGCTTATTACTTCAAAAGAAAACAATGTTTCTTATAAATTATTTGTAAGTCTGCCAGAAGGATATCACATAAAAGTGCACCATTCATACCTGGAAAGCTACCCTGTGGTTTATTTGCTTGACCCCGATGTGGAATTTGCAATAGCTGAAAATATTGCTCGAACAATGGTGAATTATGACACTATAAGGCCATTTATCATTGTTGGTATTGGTTATGAGAATCAAGACTTAACTACCATGAAGTCGAAAGAATTTTGGGATCAGTGGACAAAAAATCGTGCCAGGGATTACATCCCGATTCAAGTCGAGCAAGGCAAAGAGGACTTTGAAGGTGGTGATCATGAATATAAGGGGCTTAGTCAGATCACAGGCGGCAGTTCAAAGTTCAAAGATTTTATAGAAAAAGAGTTGATTCCTTATATCAATCAAACATATAGAACTTCAAATGAAAGAGCGTTAATAGGCCACTCTCAAGGCGGATTATTTACCGCTTGGATGATGCTGGAGCATCCTGATATTTTTGAAAAATACATCATACTCTCGCCTTCGCTTTGGGTTGAAAAAGGCAGGATCTTAAAACAATCAAGCAAGCTACAGCATTCAAATACCATCACAGCTTATTTTGCTACCGGCTCTATGGAATACGACGGCCGAGGCAGTATGGTAAATGACTTAAAAACCTTTTATGGCTCATTGCCTAAAGATAAGGGTTTCAAATCCAAGCTAGAGATTATAGAGGATGAAAATCATGTAAGCATGGTGCCAATTGCACTCACAAAAGGCCTAAAATATTTATTAGGTAAGTGATAGTGTTCCATTCCAACATCATCAGTATTTACGAAGAAAAAAGCAAAGCGTGGCTAAATGCACTGCCTAATCTTGTCTCAGCAACAACCTCAAAGCTGGACTTGCGTGATTTACAAGAGGTCACTAATCTTACCTACAACTATGTGCTATCAGGCTTTCAGGGTGATAACCCTATCATTTTAAAATTGGGACTTGATAATAAGGCAATAACTCGAGAAGCGTTTGCGCTCAAGTGTTTTGTAGAATATGGCGCAGTTAAGGTCCTTGCTGAAGATAATGGCATATTGCTTTTGGAAAGAGCTATGCCCGGCGCATCTCTCAAAAGTTACTTTCCGTATAGGGACCAGGAATCTATTGAAATTGCCTGCGGAGTTATCAAAAAGCTGCACCAAGCAAATATTTCTACGACTCATAATTTCCCCCATATCAAAGATTGGCTTGCGGCTTTGGATAAGGACTGCCTCATTCCTGATGGATATCTGCAAAAAGCAAGAAAGCTCCGAGATGAGCTATTACAAACTTCTAAGCGAGATATTTTGCTCCACGGCGATTTACACCATGATAATATCTTGCAAAATGGCAATGACTGGGTGGCGATCGATCCAAAAGGTGTGATGGGTGAGCAAGCGTATGAAGTAGCAGCTTTTATCCGCAATCCAATCCCAGAATTACTGAATCACGCTGACGCCCCAATTATTATTCAGGGTCGCGTCACTCGCTTTGCTGAGCTCCTTGAATTACCATATCAACGAATCCTTGACTGGTGCTTTGTGCAAGCGGTGCTTGGATGGATATGGGCGCTGGAAGATGGGTGTGATACAAGCTATTTTGAACATCTAACAAAGGTTTTTAATAAGACATAGAATCACGATAAACAATAAATAATTATTGACATTCGTTATTTCGGTTGGTAATATTGGCCATATTGAATAGGTTATAAGTGAGGCGCGAATGAGCAGAATTCAAAAGATAAGTTCTTATTTATTGGTGGTTTTTAATATTTTAATCGTGATGATTCCCCTGTTTCTGACAGTGCCGTGGATTTTTATTTCTCTCAAAACCACTGATGTACCTGATGTCATTAATTTTTTCGGAATGCTAGAAAAGACAATCCAAACACCGGAAGGATACGTCAACCTCAGCAATATTTCTTGGACGCCTCTGTTAAAGCTACTTGGCTTCTGCGCAGATTTGATCGCAGCTTTACCATTCCTCATCAGCTTATTTCTTCTTAAAAAACTTTTTGTTTATTATAGAGATGGTGAAATTTTTAACGTAAGAAATGCCCTTATTTACCGAAAGCTAGGGGTGTTGTATTTAATTGACGCACTGTTTATCAAGTCATTCAGCCAGACGTTGATGATTTTAGCTTTAACAATGACGAACCCTCCTGGGGCCAGATATTTATCCATCTCCTTTGGTACGCCCAATTTATCTTCGTTATTTTATGGAGTGCTAGTAATCGTCATAGCATGGGTTATGAGCGAGGCAAGCAAGCTTCATGATGAACATAAGTTCACAATATAAAGAGGTGGATTATGGGCATTATTGTAAATCTCGATGTTATGCTGGCTAAGCGAAAAATGAAGCTGCAAGATTTAGCTGATCGTATTGGTATTA
>Ga0172372_10005254_pt1 | contig 18080 bp, 17 predicted proteins | sample LakKiv5m_2_FD_114544 | JGI IMG/M metagenome (GOLD analysis project Ga0172372, IMG submission 114544) | Freshwater microbial communities from Kabuno Bay, South-Kivu, Congo - kab_092012_9.5m | ecosystem: Environmental > Aquatic > Freshwater > Lake | place: Democratic Republic of the Congo...
ATTCAACGCTGGGCCAGAGCCTGCGCCAGGCGGGTTCATCTGCATCAGCAGGTCAGCGGATTTCCGGCGGATGCCCCGCTGTCAGCAGGGATGGATGATTTATTTCTCACGGTACTGAAGCAGGGTTTGATACCTGCCCCCGCGTTGTTCATGGCACTCTTCCAAAACACTCCCACCCCGGCATTGCTGAGATTTCTCAACGACGAGGCTACCCTGGCTGATCGGGCCCGGGTGATTGCGGCCTTGCCCGGGCTTCCCTTTTTACGCGGACTGGCGGCCAGGGCGTGAGTGGCATGCAATCAGCAATACCCCTGACCCGCGTCGATTTATTGTATGCCGTGATACTGGTGACCCTGCTGCTCTGTCAGGCCATGCTTCCTGATGATCAGCCGGTGCCGTTTTTGCTGATTGCGGTGTGTATTTTTCTGTTGGGTGTGCCGCACGGGGCCGCCGATACCCTGATTTTTAGGCATCTTTGCCCGGCTGTTGGCTGGGTAAAACAGGTTATTTTCGGCGTGTGTTATCTTGCGCTGACAGGTGTCGTGGTGGGGCTTTGGGTTTGGAGCCCGCTGCTGTTTCTGGCTGGTTTGCTGATCCTTTCGGCCCGGCATTTCGGGGAAGACCTGCAAGGCGCACACCCGTGGCTGGCCTGGAGTTATGGCTTCGCTGTCGTTCTGTGTCCGGCGCTACTTTGGCAGAAAGCGGTTCAGGACTTGTTTGCTGACCTGGTGGGTCTGCCTGCCGCCGTTGATTTTGCTACCGTGTCGCACTACGGCGCGTGGCTGGCACTGGCGACGCTGGCCGCTTTCCTTGCGACTCACCGGGAGGCGTGGAACGGGGCGGTGATCAGGATCACGGGTTGGTCTCTCATCACCCTGATCTGCCTGCAACCAATGCCGGGGTTCAGCCTGTATTTCTGTTTTTGGCACAGTCGGCTTCATCTGCAGCGATTGCACCGGTTAAAGATACTCGATGCCAGTCCGGCGACGGCTCTCGCCATCGCCCTGCCCATGGTGATGACAGCGATGGGGATTGGCTACATTGCGTACCGTTTTGCACACGACTGGAGCGATCCGTATACGGTCAGGCTGATCTTTGTCGGGCTGGGTGCGCTGACCCTCCCGCACATGCTGCTGGTCGCCACACTGGAGCGATCGCGGTAGTCGAGAGGTCAGTCTCCTGTGTGGTTCATGCGGCGTGGATTCCGGCATTGCGACTGTTGCGGAACACCAGGGGTTGGGCGGTGGCGGTACGGGCCGCCGCGATGGCCGCGTCGATACGGGGATGATCCGGCGATTTGCTGCAAACCGGGTCAGCCGCTGCCGGGTTGCCGGTGAGCAGGTAAGCCTGACAGCGGCAGCCGCCAAAATCGCGGGTCTGTTCCGGACAGGTGCGGCAGGGTTCTTCCATCCAGTCGAACCCCCGAAAGCGGTTGAAGGCTTCGGAGTGGTGCCAGATGTCGGCAATGCTCATGTCCCTGACGTTGGGGCAGTTCAGTCCCGGCAGGATGCGGGCTTCGTGGCAGGGCAGGGCCAGCCCGTCCGGTGCGATGGTGAGAAAAGTGGTTCCCCAGCCGTTCATGCAGGCTTTGGGGCGGTCTTCATGAAAATCAGGAACCACATAATAAATTTTCATGCGGCCCTGTAGCTTTTCCTTGTATGTGCGGGCGATGGCTTCCGCCTGTTCAAACTGCTCCCGATCCGGCAGCAGGGCATCGCGGTTGAGGTGTGCCCAGCCGTAGTACTGGGTGTTGGCCAGTTCCAGGTAGTCTGCCCCCAGTTCCACCGCCATGTCGAGGATGTCCTGCATCAGGTGAATGTTGTGGCGGTGTATTACCACGCACAGCACCATGGGGTAGCCTTGCTGTTTGATCTGGCGGGCGACCTCTTTTTTTTGCTCGTAAGATGCCACACCGGCCAGGTAGTCGTTCAGGGTTTGTTCCGGAGCCTGAATGCTGATCTGGATGTGATCCAGACCGGCTGATTTGAGTTCGGCGACGCGCTCTGCGGTCAGGCGGTAGCCGGAAGTGATGAGATTGGTGTAGTAGCCCAGTTCACGGGCGTGGCGGATCAGTTCGGGCAGATCCGGACGGGTGAGGGGTTCGCCACCGGACAGCCCCAGTTGCACCGCCCCCATGGCGCGGGCTTCAGTGAAGACCCGTTGCCATTCGACCGTGCTGAGTTCCTGTTTGTGCCGGGTGTAATCCAGCGGATTGGAGCAATAGGGGCATTGCAGGGGGCAGGCATAGGTGAGTTCTGCCAACAGCCAGCGGGGGGTGTTGCGTGCAGGAGGGGGGACAGTGGTCATGGGGCAAAAGTCTTATCGTGCCAGGGCCTGACGTTGAATCGCCATCAGTTGTTGTATGCCGGTTTCTGCCAGTCCCAGCAGGGCATCCAGTTCATGCCGGTGGAAGGCATGGCCTTCAGCCGTACCCTGTAGTTCGATGAAGGCACCGGCATCGTTCATGACGACGTTCATGTCGGTTTCGGCATCGCTGTCTTCCAGATAATCGAGATCCAGTACCGGGACACCCTTGTAGATGCCGACAGAGACGGCGGCAATCTGGCCATGCAGCGGGTTGCTCTTGAGTTTACGCTGTTTGAGCAGGCGATCCACCGCCAGTGACAGGGCTACGTAACAGCCAGTGATGGAGGCCGTGCGGGTTCCGCCGTCGGCTTGCAATACATCACAGTCCAGCGTTACCGTGCGTTCGCCCAGGGCCGTGAGATCCAGGGTAGCCCGCAAGGCCCGGCCAATCACCCGCTGGATTTCCATGGTTCTGCCGCCCTGGCGGCCACGCGCCGCTTCCCGGTTGGTGCGATCATGGGTGGAACGGGGCAACATGCCATATTCTGCCGTGATCCAGCCGCTGCCCTTGCCCTTGAGGAAAGGCGGAATCCGGTCTTCGATGCTCGCGGTACACAACACCCGGGTGTCACCAAACTCGATCAGTACGGAGCCTTCCGCGTATTTGGTGTAGTTGCAGGTGAGTATCACATTACGCAGTTCGTCAGGCTTTCTGCCACTCGGTCTCATGAAGGGTGTCTCCGGTTGGAAAATGGGGCAGTATAGCCGAAACAGGGTCGTCAGGGACTGTTTTGTTATTGATAACGGTTATCATCTGTACTATGATGATTGGCAGTCGTTGAACGAAGCAAGGTAACCATGTATATCTGCATTTGTAGTCAGGTAACGGACGGGCAAATCAGGGATGTCGTCAAAAACAAGGGCATGACCCGTTTGCGTGATGTGTGTCGGGAACTGGGTACATGCCAGCAATGTGGTAAATGTGCGGGGGCTACCCGGCAGTTGGTAAAAGAATGCCTGGATCAGTCGACAAGGCGGGCTGGCCGTATCCCGCCTGATCGACGGCAGGAACCCTGCATTGCCTGAGTGGATCGGGTTCAGGTTTCATTGCCGCCGGCAAACAGGCGATACGCCGGGTTTTCGGTTTCTTCACGCCAGGCGAAGGTCATGGATTGAAGAAAGTCACGAAAGGTCTGGCGTTCGGAATGGGGAATCTGTAGCCCCATCAACACCCGACCATACGCCGCACCGTGGTTACGGTAATGAAACAGGCTGATATTCCAGCGTCCACCCATGACGGCAAGAAATTTCAGCAAGGCACCGGGCCGTTCCGGAAACTCAAAACTGTAGACCACTTCATCCAGCAAACAGGGCGCGTGTCCACCGACCATGTAGCGGATGTGGTCGATGGCCAGTTCATTACCGGTCATGTTGGTTACGGTGTATCCGGCCTCGTTCAACTGGTTCAGCAGGTTTTGCCGGTCTGTGCCGGTTCCCGTGATTTCGACCCCCAGAAAAACCTGGGCCGCCGCGCGGCTGAAATAGCGGTAGTTGAATTCGGTAATGCCCCTGCGCCCCAGGGTTTCACAAAACTGCAGAAAACTGCCCGGCCGCTCCGGAATGGTGACGGCCAGCAGCAATTCCCGCTGCTCGCCGACCTGGGCGCGTTCGGCCACATGACGCAACCGGTCAAAATTGATGTTGGCCCCACTCTCTACAGCGATCAGACAGCGGTTGCTGATGCCGGTCTGCTCGACGTATTTCTTCATCCCGGCAACCCCGAGCGCACCCGCCGGTTCGGCAATGGAACGGTTATCGTCGAAAATGTCCTTGATGGCAGCACAGATTTCATCGGTGTTGACGGTAATGACCCCATCCACATGGTGTCGGGCAATCCGGAAGGTCTCCCCGCCCGCCTGCTTGACCGCAACCCCGTCGGCAAACAGGCCGACCTGCTTGAGTACGACCCGCTCACCCGCCAGCAGGGCCTGATTCAGGCAATCGGCATCGTCCGGTTCAACCCCGATGACCTGGATGTCGGGTCTGACGAATTTGACATAGGCGGCAATGCCGGCAATCAATCCACCCCCTCCCACCGGAACGAAAATCGCGTGTACGTCATCATCGAAAGGGCGGTAAGGCCGGATTTGCCGGAGAATTTCCATGCCGATGGTGCCTTGCCCGGCAATGACTTCGGGATCGTCGTAAGGATGCACAAAAGTCAGTTGCCGCGCATGCGCCAGCTCGATGGCATAGTCATAGGCTTCGTCATAAGAATCACCCCGGAGCAAGGTTTCTCCGCCGCGTCGTTGTACGGCCTTGACCTTGATGTCCGGTGTGGTCAGGGGCATGACGATAAGAGCCGGGATTCCCAGTTTTTGACCGGCCAGTGCCACACCCTGGGCATGGTTACCCGCCGAGGCGGCAATGACACCGGCCTTGCGGGCTTCCGGATCGAGGCTGGCGATTTTGTTGTAGGCTCCGCGTAATTTGAACGAAAAAACCGGCTGGAGATCCTCCCGCTTGATGTAAATGGCATTGTCGTAACGCTTCGACAGAATGGGAGCCTGATCCAGTGGGGTTTCGATGGCCACGTCATAAACCCGGGCGCGGAGGATGCGTTCTATGTAATGTTGCAGCATGTTGTATGAGTTGTTCCGTTTTGTACGGGATGACCGTGACAGCGGGCCTGTGCCCCGGTTATCATGAATCGGCAAGGTTCGCCGGGGGCTTGATCCTTGCCGGTCGCAGTCATCAAACCCGGATCCCGGCATCGGTAGACTCCGGGTTTGAGGGTGATCAAGACCCTTCGGGGTGAACCGCTATATTATTTGGTTTTACGACAGGAGCAACAGAAAAATGACACAAGATGAATTAAAGCGAAAAGTGGCCGAGGCCGCGATGGATTATGTCAGAAATGTTTCCGTACTGGGGGTAGGGACGGGCTCAACCGTCAATCACCTGATCGAACTGCTGGCCGATTGCAGGCAGAATCTCGAAGGAGCTGTCTCCAGTTCCGAAGGAACTACCGCCAGGCTCAAAAAACTGGGCATTCCGGTACTGGATCTGAACGATGTCGGAACCCTGGATATTTACGTGGATGGGGCCGATGAGATCAACGCCCATCTGCAAATGCTGAAAGGCGGCGGGGGTGCCCTGACCCGGGAAAAAATCATCGGGGCAGCCAGTCGAAAGTTCCTGTGTATTGCCGATGAGACCAAATTCGTCGACGTGCTGGGCAAATTTCCGCTGCCTGTAGAGGTAATCCCCATGTCCCGCAGTTTTGTCGCCCGCGAATTGGTCAAGCTGGGTGGGCAGCCGCAATGGCGTGAGCACTACGTGACCGACAACGGCAACCACATTCTGGATGTACACAATCTGGCCATACTGGATCCGGTGGCAATGGAAAAAACCATCAACGATATTCCCGGTGTCATAACCAATGGTCTGTTTGCCTTGCGGAAGGCCGATATGGCTTTACTGGGCAGCCAGGACGGCATTCGTATCCTTCAGTGAGGCGAACGGCGGGCCGTTCAAGGGCAGGGGATTGCGGTTTGCCGTGGTTCAGCGTTGCAGGGCAGGGAGTGGCCAAAGGCCGGGCGGCGGAATCCCAGGAAGTGTTCGAGCCAGTAATGGCCATTCAATGCCGAGACAATGACTTGTCCCCGAACGCTGCTGGAGTGTACGAACGCGCCGTTGCCCACGTATATGCCGACGTGGGAAAAAGGTTCGCCGGTGGTATTGAAGAAAACGAGGTCACCCGGTTGACGGGTGCGTTGATCGATTGGGTGAAGGTGATTTGCCATCTGCCGGGCGGTACGCGGGAGGCGCGTACCGTGCCTGGAGAATACGTGCTGAACAAAACCGCTGCAATCAAAGCCTTCGGTCGGGGATTCCTTGCCCCATCGGTAAGGCGTTCCCTTTAAGGCCAAGGCATAACGTACCACAGCCTGGCGGCTGGAAGATACCGGATCACGGGATTGGGTGGGTAACTGCGAAATTCTACCCGGATGACTGGCGCACCCGCCGAGCAGGATGCTCAAAAGCATCACGGAGGAAGGGTTTATTCTGATGGGCATGAAGTCACGGGATCAGCCAGCGGAAAATGGGCCTCGATCATCGGACAGTCCGGTTGTAGCCTCAATGTAGCGGAGCGAAATCGAGGGTTCACGGTGGGAAACCCCTGATTCAGGGGAACGGGATGTTACGTTTTTTATAACAGGTAAAATACGGACTGCGGCAAGCCCGGTAAAACCCTTTGTCACAAGAAGACAAGGGACTCGCTAAACGCCAGACTGGCCGCAGTCACCGTAATTATTGGGGCTTGTCCTGGTCGTTGAAGACCCAGCGGACAAAAAGAAACCCGATTACTACAATCGCCAGGGTCACAGCAATACCCATCGGCGATCTCATTTTTTCAACTAAATCTAATATGGCTCCCATTTTACAACCTACCTTCGCTTTGGTTTTATTGAAAATCTTGTGTACGACGCCATGACATGACGCACCAATACTCCTTCCCCTCACAAAACAAATACAGGATGCCCAACCCTGCAAAATAGCGTTATAAACTGGCGGTTCAGCACAGGTCGGGCTTTGTGCGGGAAGCGAATATCTTAACGTCTGAGCGTTCTCTGTCAAGTGACAAGCCGGACACTCCGTACCTCCTGGCCCTCTTGACAGCAGTCGATTTTGCTATTTTCTGGTCGAATTGCCGGATTTGACAATGTTGATCCCCTTGAGCAGGTTCAAGGCCTCATTCAGCGGATAGTCCTGCAATGCCAGTGCTTCCTCACCGGGTTCGGCGGTTTTTGCAGCATCCGTTTTTTTACCGGATTTACCGTTTTCCAGGTGATTGGCCAGGTCGGCTTCCTTGATGGGATTGAATTCCGATTGTGCCGTCAATTCGAGTTTGACCTTGGAGATGGCTACATCCGGCGTGATGCCTTCTGCCTGGATCGAGCGTCCTGAAGGGGTATAGTAACGGGCCGTGGTCAGTTTGACCGCACCGCCATTGCTGGTTGGCAAAATGGTTTGTACCGAGCCTTTGCCAAAGGTTTTTTCACCCATGATGACAGCCCGGTGATGATCCTGCAGTGCGCCGGCCACGATTTCGGAGGCGGAGGCCGAGCCGCCATTGATCAGCACGACGATGGGAGCCCCGTGGAGCAGGTCATTGGACGTGGCACTGAATTTCATTTTGGCATCCTCGACCCGTCCATCGGTGTAAACGATAAGGCCATCCTCCAGGAAAGTATCGCTTACCGAAACAGCCGCATTCAGTACGCCACCGGGATTGTTGCGCAAATCGAGTACCAGACCCTTGAGGGGGGCTCCTTTCTGCAATTCACGCAGGGCATCGTTGACATTGTCACCGGTTCTGGACTGAAAACTGGTGATGCGCAGATAACCATAACCTTCTTCCAGCATCCGGCTCTTGACGCTTTTGACCTTGATGACATCCCGGATGATCCTGATCTTGACGGGTTGCTCGAGTCCTTCACGGACCACCGTCAATATGATTTCACTGCCGGGATCACCCCGCATGGATTTGACGGCATCGTTGAGACTCATGCCCTTGACGGGTTTGTCGTCGAGCCGGATGATCAGGTCTCCAGCCTTCACACCTGCTTTTTGTGCCGGTGTGTCATCGATGGGGGCAATGACCTTGACGAAGCCATTTTCCAGGCCCACTTCGATGCCGAGGCCGCCGAACTGGCCGGTGGTGCCCACCTTGAGTTCATTGTATTGCTCCTGATCCAGGTAGGCCGAATGAGGATCCAGGCCTGACAACATGCCACGTATGGCATCTTCCAGCAGTTTGTCATCCGTCACCGGCTCCACGTAATCCTGGCGTATGCGGCCATAGACTTCGGAAAAGGTTTTGAGTCCCTCAAAGGGGATGTCATTGGTAACCGGTGTAGTTTCCCTTCCCGCTACGACATTGGCTGCGGTTCCTGCGAGTACACCGAGTAATGTGCCAAAAACGAAAAACTGACTATTTTTATGTCGGAACATGATTTTTTCCATCAACAACCAAATGCTTCAAATTGTAACTACTGTTGTGCCCGGTCATGAGCGGCCATTCCGCTCAGGATACGCTGCGTTTCGCCCGGGAGAACCGGTGAGACTCTCCCGGACACAAATCATTTCATTCATAGGGATTGCACCAGGTCAGGGGATTGACCGGTTTGCCTTTTTCCCGGATGCCAAAAAAAAGACCCGGTTCAGGTCGCCCACCACTGACCCCCACCGTAGCGATGACTTCTCCGGCCGTAACCCGGTCGCCCACATTTTTGTAAAGGCTTTGGTTGTAGGCATAGAGACTCATGTAGGAGTCGCCGTGATCGACGATGGTCATCAGGCCATAGCCCCGGAGCCAGTCTGAAAATGCAACCCGTCCGTCCGAGATTGCCCGTACCGGTGAGCCTTCCCGGGCGGCAATCAAGATGCCGCCATAACGCCCCCCTACGCGGGAATTTCCGGATTGCTCCACCACCCGTCCCTTGACCGGGCATGCACGCTGACGGTTTTTGCCTGATGAAACCGCCGTTTCAGGCGTATTATCGCCCGGATCGGTGGACTCCTGCATGGGCTGGATCGAGGTCAGCAGATGCTGGAGCCTCAGTTCATTTTCCTGCAGTCGTTTGATCTGGGCATCCTGATCGATGATACCCCGCTCCAGCTCAGCCAGAACCTGCCGCCGGGCCTGGCGTGACTTTTCGAGTTCGGACTCTTCGGTGGCCATGTCGGCCCGGGACTGTCTCAGACGTTCGATTGCCTGCGACAGTTCATCCTGTAGCCGCCTGGACTCCGTCAGTTCGGTTTGCATGCCTTGTATCATGCGTGAGCGCGATCGATTCAGGTAGTTGTAGTATGCCAGAATCCGGCCCAGGCGGGCGGGATCATCGGAACTGATGACCAGTTTGAGCCATTCCTGATGACCTGCTGCATAGGCAGCCCGTGACTGGGCAGCCAGTCCCTGGTGTTGCAGTTCGACCTGATCCAGCAGGTGTTGAGCGCGGCGTTTGAGTTCAGCGATTCGCCCAAGATGGGTTTTTACCTGGTTTTCCTGCTCAGTCCGGTTTCGTGCCAACCGACCATAACGACGTTCGATGATGCTCAGTTGTTCGGTCAACACCTGTCTTCTCGACTCCAGGTTGTCTCTGGACTCCTGTATGGTTTTTATTTTTTCCTGGATATGGGCCAGATCCGAATCGACCGAAGGCGTTTCCCCCCGGGTAATCTCGGGGGAAAGCCAAAACAGCATCAACAACAGGCCGTATATCAAGGGCAGGAAACCGCGCTGTCAAACAGGGAGTGACCTGTCATTTCAGGCGGTTTTTCAATGTCCAGCAACTCAAGCAGTGTGGGGGCGACATCGGCCAGGTCGCCCTGGGCGGCCAGTGAAACCTGCCGTTTTCCACGATAGACCAGAGGCACCCTGTTCATGGTATGCGCGGTATGTACTTCGCCGGTGTCCGGGTCGATCATTTGTTCGATGTTGCCATGATCGGCGGTCAGCAACAATTCGCCGTCGACTTGATCAAGGGCGGCAATGACCCGGCCCAATGCCCTGTCGACGGTCTCCACGGCCTTTATGGCAGCGGGTAGTACGCCCGTGTGACCCACCATGTCGCAATTGGCGTAATTACAGATGATCACATCGTGAGACCGGTTTTCGATGGCCTCGACCAGTTTATCGGTGACCTCGATGGCACTCATGTCGGGTTTGAGGTCGTAGGTGGCCACCCCGGGCGATGGAATCAACACCCGATCCTCTCCCGGAGAGGGTTTGTCGACACCGCCATTGAAGAAAAAGGTGACGTGGGCATATTTCTCGGTTTCAGCCAGCCTCAGTTGCGTGAGGCCGTGGCGGGCCAGGGTTTCGCCCAGACCGGCACGAATGTCCCGCGGGGGGCAGGCCACAGGAAAATCGAAATCCTGGTGGTAGCGGGTCAGTGTCACGAAACAGGCCGGCTGGACTGTTTTGGTTCGCTCGAATCCGCTGAAAGCCGGCTGGGTTAAAGCCTGACTCAACTCGCGGGCACGATCGGCACGGAAGTTCATGAAGATCACCACATCCCCGCTGGCGAGGGTGGCCGGTTCGCCACCGGGAGGCACGATTGCCGTGGGCAGGACGAATTCATCCGATTCGCCCCGGGCGTAAGCCATTGCCAGACCTTCCCTGGCGGAGGCGGCCTGGTATTCGGCCTGACCCTCGACCAGCAACCGGTAAGCTTTCTCGACCCTGTCCCAGCGATTATCCCTGTCCATGGCGTAAAAACGCCCCGTCAACGAAGCGATGCGGGCACCCGGCAGGGGTTGAAGGGCGGCCTCTGCCAGGTCGATGAATTCGGCGGCACTTCGGGGAGGGGTGTCACGCCCATCAAGAAACGCATGCAGGCAAATTTCATTCACACCGTGTTGCGCAGCCATCCGAGCCAATGCGTGTGAGTGGGTTTGATCGCTGTGTACACCACCGGTCGACAACAGGGTCAAGATGTGGAGTCGCCGGTTCCGGGCCTGGTGCAGGGCATCCTTCAATACAGGGTTTTCAAAGAAACTGCCGTCCCGAATGGTTTTGCCGATCAGGGTGAGGTCCTGATAAATCCGTTGACCGGATCCCAGGTGCATGTGTCCCACTTCCGAATTACCCATCTGATCGTCGGGAAGGCCTACGGCTTCCCCTGAACATTCGAGCAGCGTGTGGGGATTTTTTTCCCATAATGCGGTCCAGACGGGGGTGCTGGCCAGTGCAATGGCATTGCTCTCGACGGTTTCCCGGTAACCGAAGCCATCGAGAATGATGAGAACGACGGGTTTTGGACTATCTAACTTCACAGTATAATCTCCTGACACGGTTTGGAGGGAAACAGGCTACCTGAGCTGTTTTCAATTTTACCTGTTTTTTAGGCGTGCGTCGTCCTGGCGGCGGCGGCACTCAACAGATGAGCATGTTTTGTGCCTTGACTTGGCTGCCGCGTGACTGTATCCGTTGCGGCAAAAATTTCCATTCATCCCTGTCGCCCGAGGCGTGTAGTCGATCGGCCCGCAGGCGTATTTTCAACCTCACTCGCATTCCCCGTAAATATCCCATGAATGTAACCCTGGATCGGCTGCTGGAATTTGTCAGCAATCACTGGTTGATGGCCAGTGGTTTTTTCATTGCCATCATCCTGCTCGTGCAGGATATCTTTGACAGTGCATTCCGAAGGCACAAAATGGTGTCTCCCGGTGAAGCGGTCACCTTGATGAACAACGATAGCACCGTGGTACTCGATATCAGGGAGCCCCATGAGTTTTCGGCAGGCCATATCAGCAATGCCCTGCATATTCCCCTGGGCAAGCTCGATGAACGGGCGTTTGAACTGGAATCTTCCAGAAACAACCCCATATTGGTCGTCTGTCAGGTCGGAACCCGCTCCGGAGCGGCCTGCAAAAAGTTGCTGAAACAGGGCTTCCCCCGACTTCATGAACTGAAAGGAGGCATGCAGGCCTGGCAGGATGAAAAACTGCCCGTTACCAAAAAAAGGTAATCCGGACCGGTCCGGTTTCGGATGACCCACACGATCTAACTTTCGCACAACACTTTAACATTCAAGGCAAACACCATGGCTGAATCAGCAAATCCGCAGGAAAAACAGTTCTCCCTGCAAAAGCTCTATGTCAAGGATGTCTCTTTCGAGACCCCTAATTCGCCCGGGATTTTTACCCGTCCCTGGGATCCCAAAGTAGAATTCAACCTGGCCAGCAATGCACAACTGTTGCAGGACAACCTGTTCGAAGTCACGGTGACGACAACCCTGACCGTGACCATCGAGGAAAAAACGGCCTACCTGGTGGAAGTCTGTCAGGCCGGTATTTTTGCAATGGTCAATTTCGCTGAGGACGAACTGGGCCCCTTGCTGGGCAGCTACTGCCCCAACATCCTGTTTCCCTATGCACGCGAAGCCGTTTCCGATCTGGTCACCAAAGGCGGTTTCCCACCCATGTTGCTGGCCCCCATCAATTTTGATGCCCTTTACGCCCAGCACCTGGAGCAAAGCCAGGCCGAGCTGGAGCAAAGCCGGGTCGAGCAAGTCGAAACGGGCGAAAAAAAGGTCATACACTGATGTTGGCAGGGAACTGTTCAGATGGCTAGCCTGTCGGTTCTGGGGGCGGGTTCCTGGGGGACGGCACTGGCCCTTTTACTGGCCAGGAATGGGCACGAAACCGTACTGTGGGGGCATCACGCCGGACACACCCGGCGTTTGAGCGAAGAACGCTGCAACCACCGGTATCTGCCGGATGCCGTTTTTCCGGAAACCCTGAGTATCCGGTGTGATCTGATCGAGGCCGTGCAGGAATCTCCCATTGCGCTGATCGCGGTACCCAGTCATGCCTTTCGTGACCTGCTGGTGCAGATACGCCCTCACTTGCCGACGCGTCCCCGGATTGCCTGGGCCACCAAAGGCCTGGAGGGGGAAACGCAGTGTCTGCTGCACGAAGTCGTGGTTGAGGTAACAGGGAGCGATACGGAGATGGCGGTCTTGTCAGGCCCCACCTTCGCCCGCGAAGTGGCCGCCGGTTTGCCGACAGCCATGACCGTGGCTTCCCGGCAAGGCGATTTTGCTGCAACCCTGGTGAGCCTGTTTCACAATCCGCGCTTCCGGGCCTATCGCAGCGACGACCTCATCGGCGTACAACTGGGTGGTGCCACCAAAAATGTTCTGGCCATCGCCGCCGGGGTGGCCGACGGACTGGGGTTTGGTGCCAACGCCCGGGCAGCCCTGATTACCCGGGGTCTGGCCGAAATGACGCGACTGGGATTGGCACTGGGTGGAAAGCCCGAAACCTTCATGGGGCTGGCCGGGGTGGGGGATCTTCTGCTGACCTGCACCGACAACCAGTCGCGCAATCGACGGTTCGGTCTGGGGTTGGGACAGGGGATGCCACGCGAACAGGTTATCGGCCAGATTGGCCAGGAAATCGAAGGCATCACTACGGCCCGTCTGGTGTATCAGTTGGCGCAACGACACGGGGTGGACATGCCGATCACCGAGCAAACCTACCGTGTCCTGTATCAGGGGCTCGAGCCACTGGAAGCGGTGGAGAACCTGTTTCTCAGGCAGCCCCGAGCCGAATGACCACGGAAACATCCCCCAAACCTCCCCGGCGGCTCGGCGTTTCCCCCGTCTTCACCCTGTTTGATCGCCTGTTGGCTTACGAGTTGCTCCAAACAGTGGGGGCGATCGGGTTGATCCTGGTGGTGATCATCGTCAGTCGCAAATTTCTGGGAGTGCTCGACAAGGCACTGGACGGCGAGTTGTCAGGGGATACCCTCTTTACCCTGCTGGGCCTGAAAACGCTGTCCGCTACGGCGATTCTCCTGCCGGCGGCGGCCTTCATGGCGACACTCACCGTACTCGGTCGTTTGTACCGGGATCAGGAAATGTCGGCACTGGCCTCCGCCGGTGTTGGTTTGCGCAGAACCTTCAAGGCACTTTCGTGGGTGTTGATCCCGCTCTGTTTACTGTCGGCCTTCATGAGTCTTGCCGTGATGCCCTGGTCTGAACGACAGTCACAATGGCTGATGAACCGGGATGAGAAAAGCCAGGATATCCGCGGATTCAAACCCGGACGCTTCAATGAATTCAGTCAGGGAGATGTCGTGTTGTATGCCGAGCAACTGGGATCGGACAACGCCCTGGATAATGTTTTCGTGCAGAGTCGGCAAAGCAATACGGTGGGCATCGTCATGGCACGCCATGGTCAACTCGAAAAAAATGACGACAACGAGTACTTTGTAGTGTTGAGGGAGGGCAAGCGCTACCAGGGCATTCCGGGCCGGGCCGATTTCGTCATCAGCGAATTTGGCGAGCACGGAGTTCGGCTGGAAACGGTCGAAAATGAAACCGCCAACCTCAAGCGGGAAGCCGAGGACACCCTGGAACTGTGGCGATCTCACTCACCGAGGGAACTGGCCGAATTACAAAAGCGGGTCGCCGCCCCCCTGGGCTTGTTGTTTTTGGGCATTCTGGCCGTTCCCCTGGCGCAAATGGCACCCCGGGGAGGCTTGTATGGCAATATCTTCATTGCCCTGGTGGTCTACATCGTGTTTGAAAACCTGCAAAAGATCACTCAAGGCCTGCTCATGACGGAAAAGTTATCACCGGCCTTGAGCTACACGCTGGCCTATCTGGTTTTGCTGTTGTGTACCCTGGGCCTGATCGTACACCGGCGTGGTTGGGGCTGGGTCGTACTTTCGTTCAGGGAACGCTTGCGTACATGAAAACCCTGACCCGTTACCTCGCTGTCGAGGTCATCAAGGGATCGTTGCTGGCCACAGGGGTATTGCTCATGCTGGTCAACTTCTTTACCTTTGCCGATGAGCTGGGTGATCTGGGCAAGGGAGATTACGGAATCCGGCAGATATTGACGGTTCTGCTGTTGACCTCGCCCCGTGATTTCTATGAACTCCTGCCCTCCGGGACACTGATCGGCAGTCTGGTGGTGTTGGGCTTGCTGGCCAGTGGCCGTGAACTCATGGCCATGCAATCAGCGGGTATTTCCAGGGCGAAGCTTATGGGTGCGGTGTTACTGGCTGGTGTTCCCCTGAGTCTGGTGTCGGTTGGCACAGGCGAATATCTGGCCCCGATGGCGGAGCGTTCCGCGCATACCCTCAAGGCAACAGCCCTGAAAAAACAGGTAGCGGCCAGAACCCGCTATGGATTCTGGGTCAGGGACGGACGGGTGTTCATCAATATCCGTCAGATCCAGTACCTTGATACGCTTGCGGACATCACCATTTACGAGGCAGGTGAGTCCAGTGATTTGCGTGTAGCCAGTCATGCGGGGCAGGCCATGTATGATGAAGGGCAGTGGCATCTGAAAAAAATCCGGGAAACCCGGTTTGCGGGTGAGCAAGCCGTGGCGGTCAAAAAGGAAACCAGCGACTGGTCATCGGTTCTGGCACCAGACCTTCTCAATGCTTTCGTGCTGCAACCGGAAAACCTGCCGGCACAGGAACTGGCCCGCTATATCACCTACCTCAAGGACAACGGGCAACAGTCCCCGATCGTTGAACTGGCATTCTGGGGACGTTTGGCTCACCCGCTACTGACGCTCATCATGTTGATGGTAGCCATTCCCTTTGTGCTGGGCAACGCAGTGCGTGGCGGAATGGGCACAGGACAGCGCATCGTCGTGGGTGTCGTTATCGGTCTCGGGTTTTATCTCTTCGATAAAATGTTCGGGCATATCGGGCTCATTTATGAAATCAGTCCTGTCGTTGCTGCATTTGGCCCGACCACGCTGGCGTTGCTTGGTGCAGCGGCCGGTTTGCTGAAGGTTGAATAACGGTTCGCTCGTTTTAGGTCGTGTACGGTTCCGGTCGTGCTTCTGCCTGAAAATAAATGTTTTAGATACCCTAAACCCTGATGAATGATGGTTTGACATGAAAAGACGCATTGAACTGATTTTGTTTTTATCCCTGACGGGTCATTTTCTGGCTTCGAATGCGGCAGAAAATCCGCCGGATTACGAATTATCCCTGCAGGATCATCGCTTTACCCCGTCCGAACTGGTGATTCCGGCCGATGCAAAGGTCAAGGTAACGATCAGGAATGAGGATGCCACGCCTGAGGAATTTGAAAGTCGTTCACTCAAACGGGAAAAAATCATTCCGGGCAAGAGTCAGGCCGTCATTTCGATCGGACCACTCAAACCCGGAACCTATGAATTTTCCGGTGAATTTCATGAGTCAACGGCCAGGGGCCGGATTATCGTCAAGTAGACGGGCAGGTACAGACATGTTGGCTACCGGTGTAATCGTATTCAGGGAAGTGATAGAAGCCGCACTCATCATCAGCATCGTCATGGCCGCCAGTCAGGGGGTCAGGGGCCGTACGGCCTGGATCAGTGCCGGATTGGTGGCGGGTTTGATCGCTTCCTGCGTCGTGGCTTTTTTTGCTGACCGCCTGGCCATGGCGGTATCAGGTATCGGCCAGGATTTATTCAACGCCATCGTCTTGTTGACGGCTGTATTCCTGCTGGGCTGGCATAATGTCTGGATGCAGCAACACGGTCGTGAACTGGCCAGTGAAATGCGTCAACTGGGGCAATCGGTGCTGGCCGGCTCGCGCCCGCTTTACGCACTGGCTACCGTGGTCGGGCTTGCGGTGCTGAGGGAAGGCACCGAGGTAATACTGTTTCTCTACGGTGTCCTGTCCTCCGGTGAGGAGACACCCGCCCTTTTGACAGGCGGTGTGCTGGGGCTATCGCTGGGCGTGGCCATGGGGGTGGCCATGTATTTTGGCCTGTTACGCATCCCTCACCGTCGACTCTTTGCCGTGACCAGCGGGTTGATCCTGTTTCTGGCCGCCGGTTTGGCCGCGCAGGCCGCCGCCTGCCTGGTTCAGGCCGATTTGATTTCTCCCCTGGGCCGGGCCTTGTGGGATACCTCTGCCTGGTTACCCGAGGAAAGCCTTGCCGGTCGTCTTCTGCATGTCCTGGTGGGTTATGTGGCCCAACCCGATGGCGTGCAGCTTTTGTTTTATTTCATCACCCTGACGATTATTTTCGTGATGATGCGCATCTGTCAGCTCAAACCGCCCGCATTGGTGGAAAAACCTTAAGGACAGAACCCACAATAACTGACCTGTTTGCCGATGAGACCTGGTAAGGATCGGGTGAGGTTTGAACAGGCCGACAGGCTGCCATGAAACCCGACAGCATCCCGATCCACTCGCCGGTATGATCCCAAAACATTTCTGACAAAAAGGGTATGGCCGAAGCTTCTGTACTGGACAGATTGAAAATCGTCAGCAAACTGGGCTTGGGGGCACCGCTCCTGATTCTCCTGATGTTGATGATGATGGTAGTTCCGCTGCCACCCTTCATCCTGGATTTACTGTTTACCTTCAACATCGCATTTTCCCTGCTGGTGTTGCTGGTCACGGTTTATACCTTGAGACCGCTGGATTTTGCGGTCTTTCCTTCGGTTTTGCTGGTAGCGACCCTGTTGCGTCTCAGTCTGAATGTCGCATCGACCCGGGTGGTTCTGCTGGAGGGACATCAGGGACCGGATGCCGCCGGCAAGGTGATCGAAGCCTTTGGCGAGTTCGTCATTGGCGGGAATTATGCGGTAGGTCTCATCGTATTCATCATCCTGGTCATCATCAATTTTGTCGTGGTGACCAAGGGAGCCGGTCGTGTCTCCGAGGTCAGTGCCCGTTTTACCCTGGATGCCATGCCGGGCAAGCAGATGGCGATCGATGCCGATCTCAACGCCGGGCTGGTCAATCAGGAGGAGGCCCGCTTCAGGCGACAGGAAGTGGCGCGTGAAGCCGATTTTTATGGCTCCATGGACGGTGCCAGCAAATTCGTCAGGGGGGATGCCGTTGCCGGTATCCTGATCCTGTTCATCAACGTGATCGGCGGATTGATCGTGGGCATGGTGCAGCACGACCTGCCCTTTTCCGAAGCACTCCATAATTACACCCTGCTGACGATCGGCGACGGCCTGGTGGCCCAGATTCCGTCACTGTTGTTGTCTGTGGCTTCAGCCATGATCGTCACCGGCATATCCAGCAGCACCCAGAACATCGGTGCCCAGTTCAGTACCCAGTTTTTGTCTGATCCCAGGCCCTTGGGGGTGTCGGCGGCCCTGGTCGGCCTGATGGGAATGATACCCGGCATGCCTAATCTGGCCTTTTTGCTGCTGGCTTCCACATTGGGGTGGTCTGCCTGGATGATCATCAAAAAACAGCAAAAAAAAGAATCAGGGGCCG
>Ga0172372_10005258_pt1 | contig 18076 bp, 30 predicted proteins | sample LakKiv5m_2_FD_114544 | JGI IMG/M metagenome (GOLD analysis project Ga0172372, IMG submission 114544) | Freshwater microbial communities from Kabuno Bay, South-Kivu, Congo - kab_092012_9.5m | ecosystem: Environmental > Aquatic > Freshwater > Lake | place: Democratic Republic of the Congo...
AAGTACGAGACGGCCATCACGACCCTCATCCCCAGCCACCCGAAGGAGTGGACTCCGACCCACGTCGAGCTGCTCACGGCGGCGTCGACGGTGGACAACCTGACGGACAGGATCGTTGATGATTCTCGCCGCATGGCGCAGAAGTTCGAGGCCTACGCCACCGAGGTGGAGACCCGGGGTGAAGGTTGGTCCCCCTTGGGTTACTCGACCCTCCGGGACATGGAGGTCAACATCGCGAAGCTGGAGGTCCACAAGGAGTACCTTCGGATGATGGTCCGAACTGCGTACGGTAAGGACGCCCTCAAGGACTTCGTGGCCGAGGTGATGGGCTGACCATGAGCCAAGAAACGCAGAAAGTGATCGTCGTCTTGACGCTCGTCATGGCGACTTTTGTAATCGTTTTTTGTTGAAAGGATAGGATAGAACAATGTCAAGCTCACGTAAAGTTACTAACAAGCTCCTCGAGATGATCGAGGAAGGTGTTCTCGACCCGCAGGTCCTCGCCGAGGCTTGCCTCAAGTACATGTCGGAAGATGACGTCGCCGACATGGCCCACAGCAACGAACTCATCTTTGAAGAAGCCGACGACGAGGTCGACCGGCCTGTCAGGTATTTTTTGCCGACGATGTGAACCAGGAAGGATGAACGAGATGAAGACCGATCCGTGTAATTACGTTTTGAGTCTCGGACCTCCTGGTGCGTTGCGCCTCATGGCGCGCTCGCCGTTACCGACCGAGTTCGGTACGTTTGATTTTAGTGTCTTTCGTTACGAGGTGGTTTCGCGGGTGGGGGCCGGGTTGTCGCCCGATCATGTCGCGTTGTCGATGGGCGATCTCGCTGGAGCTTCTGGTGTTTTGGTGCGTGTGCATTCCGAGTGTCTGACGAGCGAAGTTTTTGGTTCGTTAAAGTGCGATTGTCGCAAGCAATTGGTCGCGGCCCAACGAGAGATCGCGGCGGCGGGGCGGGGTGTCGTTTTATACCTGCGACAAGAGGGTCGAGGAATCGGGCTTGCCGACAAGATTCGAGCTTACGAGTTACAGTCTCGGGGCCACGACACTGTCGACGCAAATCGGTTGCTTGGTTTGCCCGACGACAGTCGAGATTACGCGCCTGCGGCCGCGATGCTCGAGCACCTGGGTATCGAATCGATAAAGCTAATGACGAATAATCCTTTGAAGGTCGAAGCCTTGCGGGCTCATGGCGTCGAGGTCGAGCGGCGGGCTCTTGTGTGTTCGACGAATCCTTGGTCGGCGAGTTATCTAGAGGCAAAGCGAGTTCGAATGGGGCATATTCTACCGCGAAGAGAGGATTGTGAGGTAGACGATGAACAAATTTGAAGTCGAGTTGCAGGGTTTTTTGATGGAAGCCCGGCGGTCTGCGCGTGGTATTTTGCCGCCGTTGCGTTGTGCCGACGGTTTCGAGTTGTCGGTCCAAGTGGGGAGCTTTCTGTATTGTACGCCGCGTAGCGATGTCGGACCGTGGACTCACGTCGAGGTTGGATATCCTTCTCACGTCGAACCGCTCTTGTGGCCGTACGCCGAGACTCCTGGCGATTGGACTAACACTGTGTACCCGTATACGCCCGTCGAGGTCCTTGCCGCCGTCGTAGAACTTCACGATGGATTCACGGGTTGGAATATGTAGATACATGGAAGTAAAACACAAGCCTGGGTTGGTTCGAAGTTTCTTGTCTAGACTAGACAAGATTCGGTCTCTACAGCGCGAGGGTGACAAGTCTCGGTCGAGGTCTGCCCGCTGGGACGAAGTTAGAGACGAACACCTTGCGTCTTATCCATTCTGTTTAGCTTGCGGTGGGCGAGACCTGCTACAGGTCCATCATATCGTGCCTTTTTCGGTGGCGCCCGACCTCGAGTTGGTTGGTAGCAACCTCGTGACTCTCTGCATGGGAGCCTTCGATTGTCACCTGTACATCGGTCACGGTGGTTCCTTTCGTTTTTATAATCCCCACGTGTTGGAGCACGCCGGCGCCTTTCAGGCCGCGGCGGTCGGTGGTAGGTTACGACTCCTCAAAGAGGCCAAAGATTCACGGCGGAGGTAGGATGTATGGTCAAGTTGGTCGATCCTGAGGATTGGTACGAGGACCTCGAGACGGGTCTGGTCGTGTGGACGCGGCAGTTTCTTTTGGCCCGCGGTTTTTGTTGCAATGGTGGCTGTCGACACTGTCCCTACGACACAAATGGTGACGTGGTACCCGAGAAGCCCATAGTTATACGTCATGAAGAGCAGCGATAGAATTCTCAGACAGTTCATACGAGAAGCCTTGCGTCAAGGCGCTACTGGACCTGGCGTCACGGCAGATCCGACGACCGGCACGACCGGTGGTGCTCGGGATTACGAACTTGAAAGAGGCGTCGACATCTTGAGTCCGTGGTACAGAAGTCCGGGCGATTTGGGAGCCGGTGACCCGGGCCGTCCCGAAGATCCCGAAGAATACGTCGGAGTCAAAGGCGGCGAGACGCCCGAAAAAGCCGCGGCCGACCTGGCGGCTCCTCCCGTCGTCGGTGAGGTGTAAAGTTTCGACTAACGTGGATATAATAGGTTCATGACTCGCTACTCGGGAGAAAGACGTTAGTGGTAGCCGAATTTAACCCCATCGATCCGTGGTCGCACGAATTTCTAAAAGAGCTCGTCAGGGAATTTGGCCCGGAGCTCGACGTCGTCAGGGTCGATCGCGAGCGGCGAAACGGTGCGATCGGGGGGCCATTACCTGGTCTCATGTTTACGCAGGAACCTGCGGAGGTGATCGACAAGACGTGGCGCTGCGCGCCGCCGCCTCGAGACCTGCTCGACCGGCGAGTCGAGATCACGGGTCCGGGCGTCGACGCCAAGATGGTGTTGAACGCCTTGAATTCGGGTGCCTCGGGTTACATGGTCGATGGCGAAGACTCTTTGTCGCCGACGTGGCAGAACGTCGTCGCGACGCAGCGTAACATGTACTATGCGGTGAGGCGCTTCTTGCGCGTCGGGGACAAGGAATTGGTAGTGAATCCTGCGGTTTTGCACTACAGACCGCGGGGACTGCACATGGTCGAGTCCAACTTCGAGGTCGATGGTAAACCTGCGCCGGCGGTGCTGGTCGACTTTGGTCTATTCGCTTATTGGAACGCGTTCGAGTTGTTGCGGCGGGGTAGTGGTCCGTACGTCTATCTGCCGAAGTTAGAGACCGAAGGTGAAGCGGCTTGGTGGTGCCGTGTGATGACGTGGACCGAGCAAAGGTTGCATGTACCATCGGGTTCTTTTCGATGCACGGTCCTCGTCGAAACTTTGCCTGGCTTGTTGCGATTGGAGCCCATTGTTTGGGCCTTGCGAGGTCGATTGGTGGGATTGAACGTGGGTCGTTGGGACTATATTTTTTCGTGTTTGAAGACGATGGCGTTCGATCCCGACTACGCGTTGCCGGATCGTTCCGCGATCACGATGGACACGCCGGCTTTGGCCGAATACGCGAGGTGGGTCGTCAACGTGGCGCACCGTCGTGGTGTCCACGCGATTGGTGGTATGGCGGCGCACGTTCCGAGTCGGCGAGACCCCGTGGCGACGGCGGCGGCGGTCGAGGCCGTGCGAGCTGACAAGCGTAGAGAGGTTTTGATGGGCCACGATGGGACGTGGGTCGCGCATCCTGACCTGGTCCCGGTCGCTATGGAGGTTTTTGCTACGAGTTTGGGAGAGCGAGTCGAGCAGCGGCACGTCGTGCCCGGCGATGCAGTTCTCGATCGCAGCGTGGCGTTGGGGTCGATTCGGGGCAGCGTGAGCGAGGCTGGGATCCGTGAGGCGGCGAGGACGTTGTTGCAGTACGTCGACGCGTGGTTGGATGGAAGTGGGTGTGTCGCGATCGATGGGAAGATGGAGGACGCGGCGACGGCCGAGATATCGAGGGCGTTGTTGTGGCATTGGGTGAAGCGTGGTGTGATGTCGAAGGGTGATGTGGCTAATGTGTTGCGAGGCGAAGGAGCGGCGCTAGCCGCCGCTGTCGGCGCCGAGCCTAAACGAACAACGATGCGTTTAGTTTTAGAGTCGACGTTATCAAATAGGTTGCCAGAGTTCTTCACTTCGAGCGCGTATGAAGCGTTGTTGGAACGCCGTCCAGCCAAGCGTATATAACTTTTAGAGTTTTTTTGAAAATAGAATGTATATTTAATTGATAAATTATGATGGTTTTAAGATGAAACAAGTAAGCGAAGAATCCAAAGTTGTAGAAGAGCTTGCTGCGTCCTTGGTCGATTTTGTTGTTGAAGCTGTGGGGGGAACATCTCTAGATGCGACGACGGAGGCTCTTCAGATTTTAGGCGTGTCTGACGGTGAAGAAGTGGAATTACCTGAATCTTTTGAAGACGACACGTTTGCTGGTGAGTTGATCGGTGAAGCTTTGTTAGCCCGGCCCGAAGTATACAACGCTTTTTCAGCGATGGGTGCGTTGTTGGTAAAACGAATCAAGATGGGCGAATGATTAATAATTCTTGCACCAAACGAACAAAGACGGATCGATCGAATTTGCAATTGCGACTTGGGCGACTGTAGCTGCATCTGGACAACGATAGACGTGATATTCCAGGTTTGGGGCCATCAGGGTACCTAACATGTGTTTTGCCCCGAATGCGTGGCCGAGCTCGTGTAGAACGACGGATAGGGTATCGACTTCGTATCGACCTCTATATAATTCTATTAAGTGTCCTCCGATCGCGCTAGTTTGTGCCAGGGTAAGTTTACTTTTAAAAATGGGCGGGTCTATTTCTTGGATCGTATAGTCGCAAGTTTCGTCGATTCCGATGCGTGGTTGTAATTTTTTCCATTTGCCGATTGCGTGATCCCAACCTTTGATTGCTTCGACTACGGCGGGTAGTTGATCTTTAGATACTTCGATGCAGACGCTAGCTGTTTCTTGAAGCATCCAAGTGGTTGGATGCTTGCGAGGTATCCATACAGGTTCGCATGCAACCATCGCTACTAGTGCTAAACAAGTTGCCGCCAACGAAGCGACGATACTTTCTTTTCTGGCTTCAGAAAATCTCGATTCGTCGTTTTTTTCCACAAATATACGTATGATTGAATTCGATAATGAATTATAAAATAATGGCGAGGGTGTATTTTTTTCCCGCGAAGTATTTAGATTAGTCTTGATTATGGGTGCAGTAAGTTTAAAGATGTTGTTAGAGTCGACGGCGGTTGCCGAAATAAATGTATTTGATTTTGACGACACGCTAGTTCGCACGAAGTCTCACATTTATTTGACGACGGTCGATGGCGAGCATCGAGCCCTGACGCCTGGCGAGTACGCTGTTTACGATCCGAAGCCTGGTGATGCTTTTGATTATTCGGATTTCGAGCGCGTACAAAGTCCGTCTCCGATTACTCACATGTTATTAAAGTTAAAATACTCTATCAGAAACCTTGGAGTTGATAACGTATTTATCCTAACTGCTCGAGGCGCGGCCGAGCCGATTCGCATGTTTCTAGAAGAAATGGGAGTCAGTGGTATCGACATTATAGCCTTAGGAAATTCTGATCCGCAATCCAAGGCCGAAGTAATTAAAGACGAAATATTGATGCGAGACGTTAAGCTAGTTAAATTTTACGATGATTCTTTTAAGAATATCGCTGCCGTTAAGGCTTTGCGAGACGATCCAGAGCTGCCCAACGATGTTCAAATAATGGCGATTAAAGTATAAAAAAACCGGTCTATCGAAACTAGACCGGTTTTAATAGAAGAGAATTGACCTAGCTTATTTTGATTGTTTTTGATTTCCGAGTATGTCTTTAGCTTTGTCTTTTGACATTTTCACCGGGAATTTTTCTCCATCGATGTCTACGGATTTTTCACCTTTTTTTGCCGCCTTTGCGATTGCATAGGTAAATTCGTCTTCTTCGAGTTCTCTTTCTGTTTTTGCTTTGAGGGAGCCTTGTTTCATGTTCTGCTGGATAGCTTCTTTGATGATTGAACGAAGTTCTGCTAGAGTTAATTTCATGTGATTCTGTCCTTCTGAGTTAGGCTTGGCGCCCTTTGCATAATTAGGGGTAAATTCGAATCCCAATCTAGATGCCAGGTCTTTTTCCGACATGCCCGCACCGTGGAGACCTAAAGCTTCTTCTGCGATAAATTCTCTGACGAATAACCTGATAGATTCCATTTCTATTGCTGCGATCTGGCCTCGGGCTTTCTTTTTCGACGTGTTACAAGCCCTGTGCTTTTTGCCTTTCTTGTCCGTATATGACAAGACGTATGAGCCTGAGCCGCCGTCCGATTGTTTACACTTGGCTTTTCTTATCTTGTACGGCATGGCAACATAACTATGGGTTTATCGTTTCTTTTTCTTTTTTGTGGTCGACATTCCCATGTCTTTTGCCCATTTATCAATCTTTTTTTTGATGTCGTCTGGCACGTAGACTGAGGCAACATTGTATGCAGGATCGTCTAAAAGTTCTGTGTGGTAGTTTTCTTCTGGATGAGACCCTCCACGAACCGAATATTCTTTTACGAATTCTTTAAGTAATTGTTTGACGACTTTGAATTCTTCGTTTACCATGACAATACTTATTATTAGAGGAGTGTCAAATGATGATTGCTCGCGTTTTAGCTGTATTGATGTCGGGCGCGCAGTTGATTATTTCCCCATACGCCAATGAATTTTTGAGGAAAGCTCGCCGAGCGCATTTTTTAGGATTCTTGCTATTTTTTGCAGGATTCTCATGTTCTGTTAATGTCTCTAGCAATTCAATCGAATCCAGCAGGGAAGATGATTCCGAAGAGAAAGACCCTGGTTCGTACCCGTCGATATCTTCAGTGGCCGAAGAAACTGAAACTGAATCGATATCAAATGATCCTTGGCAGTGTGGTTACGAAATTATCGTAGTTAAAGGTCCTGACGATGAATTGATATACGCAGAGATCCCGTTGCCTTGTGATCCGATGGCAGACGTATATAAGGGTTGTTTCGTCGAAGAAAAGACATTAGAAAAAAATTAGCAAAAAAAAACCCGGTTTTACCCGGGTTTTTTAATATCTATAGACTGATATCACTTACCGCCGGCACCACCTGCAGCGTCGCCGCCGCCTGCGCTTGAGCCGCCAACGCCGGCAGTTGACGCCGCGTCAACTGTTTGAGAACCGCCTGCGCCGCCTGAACCTGTAGCTACAGTTGATGGAGTTTCGCCGCCTTGTCCGCCGACGCCTGTTGACGCTGTCACGACGGCGGTTGAAGTCGAGGTGTCAGAAGTCTGTTGACAATCCTCTTCCTTGCTCTCGCAACCAGTAACCAACGCGATTGTACAAACGATCCCAAAAAGATTCTTCTTCATTTTTATTTTTCCTTTTAATTTTGACTTGAAGTCAAGTAACTAAACATTATAACGAGTATTATGAAATTTACACTATAAAAAACGTATCAAGGACTTGAAAGCTTATTTAAAATTCTATCAGCCATGATTTCGTAGCCTTCTAGGGTGTAATGACATCCATCGTGATATGTCACATTCTTGGTGAGGTCGTCAAGATTAATCAATGAGATTTCAGAATATTCTTTAGAAATTTGTTCCTGCACCTCTCTGACTTTATTCGTATTCGCGCCGCAAGCGTCTGCTGCTGTTTTAACCATAACAATGATTTCGAGTTTCGGATAATCAATTTGCCACGCGTCGACGAGCGACTTTAACCCGGCGTAATAAGCTTCCTTCGAGGTTAACGCGTCGGCCTCGCCTTGTGCCCAGCAGATGACGTTAGGTTCGTAACCTGACATTGTCCATGAATTTTTTGCTTCTGTGTAATCATTTTTGGATGGATTTCGCTTGCTAGGCTCGTTAGAATTGGGCAAAAAGTAATTTAGATTCATGCCAGGCCATCCGTGGTTTTTAATTCTAATCGTTGGACTGGATACGATTGACAGATCTAACAACTTGCGTGAAAGTCTGCCGGCCCATGAACCAATTCCGAATTCATATTCCCCACCGAGTTCAGCCTTGGCGATTTTCCACTTTTCATCTGTCTGATCCCAAGTTAAAATATTTTGGGAATTATAGACACCCGCCAGAGGCAACCAGCCACCTGTTGCGTTAGATTGTCCTGATACGTAAATAACAGGTTGTTGTTTCCACTTATGTGCAGTTCCGCCTCCGCAACTGCTCGATGAACTAGCTACGGAACTTGAACTCACCATCGAGGAACTGCTGGCGCTGTTCGCTGTCGAAGAAGAGTTGCTGCTCGAGGCCGAGCTTGATGTGCTTGTAGCTTCTCCACCATATCCTCCGTTATTTCCAGCGGTATCTCCTCCGAAGCCGCCCTCATTGCCGGCGCCACCCGAGCCGTCATTCCCCCCTTGATTATTCGAGGAGGTAGACGAGTTGGTTTCCGCGGACGAGAATTCAGGAAGTTCATCAGTAAAATCGTTCTTGTCGAACTTGTTTCTATGGTGGATTGGATAGCGAGTTTTTTCGATATTATCGCCCGGCGCGCTTTCCAAAACGTCGGTATAAATCTCTACTACACCAGAACAAGAAACTGCAGTCGTTGAGCTCGCCAAGATTAAAAGAGAAATAATTTGATTCTTTTTTGACAGCATCGTCATATTTTTAGTATATCATTCATCAACCGAGATTGGCACATGACTAACGAAAAAAAAGTTCGACAGATCATTAGAGAAGAATATCTTAAAGTCGCAGACAAAAATGGCCTTTCACCAAAGTTGTCAGAGGGGCTTCGTTGGCATTTAGAGGAAGGCGTATCCTTCGAGACACCTGTTTATCGAGCTGGGACTGATAAATACTTTTCTTTAATAAAAGAAGCCAAATGGTTATATCACGAGAAACTATATCAACCCCAATCGCAGTTTGAGGTCGAATTATTGGAATCAGATCTAGGCGAGTGGGTAGAGTTTGATGGTAAAAAAGTTCCTCTTGATTTTCCTTTGCAGGACCTAAACGAGATGGAATATAAGGGTCGCGAGGTTGAGTTGGGTAAACCGAAAAAGGGTTCGGGCGGTAAAGCGTATGTATATGTACGTAATCCGAAGACAGGGAAGGTGAAGAAAGTCTCCTTCGGTTCGTCGATGGCCGATGCGATGGGTGATTCCGAAGCCGCTCGTAAAAGGCGCAAATCTTTCGGCGATAGACACAATTGTGCCGAAAAAGACGATAGAACAAAACCCGGTTACTGGGCTTGTCGAGCTACGAAATTTTTTGGTCGCGATATTCCTGGTTGGTGGTGATGTTTCCATTTCAGGAAAATATTTCCAACGGCGTTCTTTCTAGGACGTTCGACAGAGACGTTCCAGCGACCGAGTTAGTGTGGCATCGTGACGAGAACGACAGGATAGTTAAAGTAATAGAGTCGACGGGATGGTATTTTCAATTCGATGATGAACTACCGTTTTCGCTGCGACCAGGAGACGTATTGAATATCCCAAAAGAAAAATGGCATCGCGTTATTCGTAAGGAAAACAGTAGTAAATTGATAGTAGAAATAGTAGAAATGAAGGTTGCGCAACATGTCTGAAGAACTAGAAGAAGTAAAAGAAGTTTCAAAGTCGTCGCGAAACGAAACGATTCTTGCAAAAGCAAAAGCTGCAACCATGATAATAGGCGCCGTTGCTACGGCGTGTACCGCTGTTTGGGGTGCTGTACGACAACCACCAGAGCCTGGGGCTAAAATTGTCTATGGGGTTTTAAAAGAGGCGTTGCAATACGAAAGAGACCGTAGAGAAAAACTAGAAGAAGAAATAGATTCGTTAAAACCAAAGATAGAAAGTTGCGCAGAATTCGAGAAAAAAATTGAAAACGAAATTAGGCAATTAAATTTGATCAACAAAAAATCAAGTCGCTCACCTGCCTCTGCGGCGATTGGATCAGAAGTTTCGAACGAATCAAAGTCGAACGAGCAACTTCCCAAGAATCGTTCGCGAAGGCCCGAATTACCCCCTTCAAAAGAACTTGGACTTTGAAGAGCCTTTGATATTCAACGTTAAAAAAAATATTGCGACAGAGATTATCGCAATTACTGAATGACAAAATATCATCTGTTTATCCTATAATCAACGTCAGGCAATATATATCAATATCTATGAGAATAACCATAGCGCAATTAAAAAGACTAATTAGAGAGACACTGACGTCCGAAGAAGCAGAGGTTCCAGGTCGATGGACAGCAACGAGCGGCGAACCTATAGACGATGAAGACGAAGAGCGTCTAGGCTATGGGGGTTTTGTAGACCCTATTGGCAATGAATTAGAAGAAAAGAAGAATACGCTGTGGGGAAATATTCGAGCCAGAAGAAAAGCTGGTAAACCTCGACTAAAACCCGGTCAAAAAGGATATCCCAAGACGCTAGACGTTGAATCGCAAGAGATATCGCAAGGTCACGAAGACCCATCGAAATTGGTACAAACGATGAATCGTCAAGGCGATGGTTACGAATTCGATCAATTGGGTCGTCGCAAAAAAAATTGATAAGATGAACAAAGTATCTTTTTTGGGTATGATTGAATCGTGTTATTTCCAGAAAAATTAATTGATCGCGAAAAATACATTCTTGATCGAGTACTTGCAGGCACGTTCGAGGCATCTTGGACCGAAATAACGCATTCAGCGGGTGGTTACGTCGCAAAATTTCAAGTGATGGACGACGCCTTAAAAATCGACGGGATTCGAGTTAATGTTAGCGCGAAATTACAACAGAATCTTGCGGATTTGTTTGACGCGTCGATGATGACCGCGCAACTTGCAGATATTGTCTATATTTCTGCTCAGCGACGAATTGATCCTGCTCCGATGACAATATCATCTACTGTAGCATCGATGATAAAACATTCAAGCAATGTTGACGCAAAGATAAAAAAGTTGGGCGTCGATTCTGGACTTGTAGCAGATCCGGGCAAACACTGGATCCTGGATAGAAAACTAGAACAGTTGCCCGGTCGAGCTTGCAATTATGGTTGGCATTTTTCCGGTAATTCTTTTCAAGGCATTAATGGATTTTCCGTCCCCTCTAGTTACAATAAGCTCAATGGAAAACCTGTAAAAGTAATTCAACCGAATGCGACAGCCCACGATATGTTGCATTCTGATTATTCTCAAATATGTCAGTTGGTTTCCCAGACGTGTTGGGTAGATGGAGTAGAAAAAAGATTTTCTGAGTTGTTGGTTGATTCGAAGTTATCTGTTTTAGTCAATCATCAAGGACCTTTGAAGGTTACAAGACAACCCGGCGTCGCTGAGTTGAAAGGTCAACTCATCATGTTTCCTACGACGATTGTCGTTCAGGCACCTATCGTTTGATGGAGAAAATTGTATGCCTACGTATGAATACGGTTGCTTAGTGTGTAGTGGCTCCTTTGAAGCGTACCAATCTATTAAGACGCCTAAAGGAGCCGAATGTCCTCACTGTAAAACGTTTTGCTTAAATCGACTAATTCCTTGCGGGACTTCCTTCGCTTTAAAGGGCGGAGGTTGGTACAAAGATCTATATTCTTCAAAAAAATGAATTTAAGATTTTATTAATTCGTTGTAAGTTTCGATAGGAATTTCTATTTTAGGATTATTTCCTAACTGTAACTTTCTTTGTTCCGCGAAAGTTTGAATTGCTGAAGATGTGCTTGGTCCCCAAACCCCATCTATTTTTATCTTGTAGAGTCCAAGCTTCGTTAGTTTAGTTTGGACTTCAACTAACGTTTGTTTTGTCCATCGAACAGTACGCGATTGCATTTCGTTTAGTTTACTAAACAATTCGCCTTCTGATTTACGCCTATTGTACAATCCCTTATTGACCTGCAATACGCCATTGATTCTTGCCTTACTCCAGGCGAGAAGCTTTTCTGGTACGTCTGCATAATTTCCTTGATTCAAGGTTTTACACGCGGCGCTCATTGCGTAAACTCCCGTACCACAATTGAAGCCGAAAGAAACCAAGGCATCGAATTGATTTTGATTTAGTGGCACTTTTATTCTAGCTCGTATTGAATCTTCGCATTTTTTAACGTCTGATGCTAATAGTTCGTAGGCCTTTTCGAGAGATATCTCAACTCCATCTGGGAAATTTTCGTTGGGTTTTATTAAATGACCAATTCCTATTGTTCTTAGACCTGCGATATCTAGATACGGTTTAAGAACGCAACCTTCCCATTTGGCTATGAATTCTAATCCTGATTTAGAAGTAGACATTGAATCGTTTACGCCCATCGCAAAATCCTCCTGGATTAATTACGATGCAATGTGCGAGATAGCTACTGTAATATCATTTAATCATGTCGATTGACAGACGAATGCTTGCGATGGCGGCGGATGTTGCTAGAGACAATCCAGAAAAATTCGATAATCGATCGTTCTGTCTCGGTGCGGTTGGACTTCGCAAAGATGGTGTAATCGTAACGGCGAAAAACATCGCTGCGGCGAACATTGTTCCTACACACCACGCTGAAGCTCGAGTTGTTAGAAAACTCACGCCCGATTCTATGGTTTGGGTCGCTCGAGTGTTGAGATCTACAGGCGAATGGACGATGTCAAGACCTTGTTTGGGTTGTCAAGGTAGAATGCGAGCTGCGGGTGTAAGAAGAGTCGTCTATACAATCGGTCCTGACGAATGGGGCGCAATTCAATTAATCGATTGATGCAAAGTTTTTCCTCGACGAGGTACACTAACAATATGTCGAACGTAGTATCGCTTACCGAAAGAAGAGAAGTTTGGAAACAAGTTTATCGTAAGGATAATTTGCGAGTACAAATTTCGAATCACGGTCGTTTTAAACTATTAAGCAACAGCGAAATCACTCATCTCGAATTTTTTGATTCTGTAACTTTCTTAAAGGAACTTAGCGAATCTTTAGAGCACGTAATGTGCTCTATGTACAACGAAGGTCACTGACTTTACATTACGAAATAAGGAAAAAACACAATGTCTAAGAAGAACAAGAATTTCAACAAGAACTTTAGCAACGACGCACCGGAGATTTACAACATGGATGATATTGGCTACATGTCAGATGAGGCGATTCATGACCGAGCTACTCGATTGGAACACGAGAGATCTAGGCACGTCGCGACGAGGGGCGAGCCATATCTTTGGGAAGTTGAACTAGCGTATCTTCAGCGCGAACAAAACCTGCGTCAAACTCGAGCTGCGCTACATGCTGAATTTGTTAAGAAGTTCGTTCCCACAGTCGAAGTCGATGCTGTTTTAGCAGAAAATTCTGCGGACGAAGACAACGGACTTAACTGAAATGCTAGACAACATTAGTAATAAACAAAACACGATCTCTAATTATCTCGGGTCTTTGCAATCGTTCCCGCAACTTGAGCATGAAGAGCTCGTTGGGCTTTTTCAGGCTTATGAAAAGGGTGGAAGTGGTGCCGTAAAAGCTCGTCAAAAACTGACAGAATCAAACCTGAGACTAGTCGTTTATATCGCAAAAAAACAAAAAGGACACAACATCCCCCTAGAGGACCTTATCCAAGAAGGTAACCTAGGTTTATTGAAAGCAATCGATAAATTTGACTGGAGGAAAGGCTTTCGCTTTTCGACTTACGCGACGTGGTGGATTAAGCAAGCGATTAGTCAATATGTTTTAAAGCGTAAGAAGATTATTCGTCTACCAGCTCACGCTGCATCCGCGCAAAAGAAGCTCATCGAAGCGTCGGACGCGTTTAAAGAAGTTAAGGGATATGGTCCTACTTCGGAAGAATTATCTGAGATTATTGATGTTTCTGAAACAGTAATCAAGGCGACGATGCAGTCGGGTAAAAACATCATTTCACTCCAACAACAAATTGGTGATAATGGTAATTCTACCCTAGAAGACAAACTTGAAGACAACAATTATGCTAACGATCCATTTGAATCGTTGGCTAAAAAAGAAATGATGATCGTCGTTAAAGACGTGATGTCTAGTCTTTCGATAAAGGAAGCTGCGATCTTAAGATTGAGATTTGGATTGTACGACGATATTGACTCAAAAGACTACGAAGTAACAGATGAACAAGCTAAGCTAATCGCAACAGGACAGAGTCCAACATGAATTATTTGTTGTTAACTTTGTTTTTGTCTACAACTTTTAACGTCGTTGTTTCCGTCTTCAATTTAAGACAATTAGTTTTTATCAGAAAATTTATAGCTGAAAGACAAGAGCAGGATTCACAACAATCCCAACAAGAAGCCCAAGACATACACAATATTTTGAATAATCGATTGTTGGATTTGCAGAGTAGAAAATACGCTCTTCAACGTGGGGCAAAAAGAAGATGAACAAAAAGAAAAATGGTAACGCAAAAGGTTATGCTACCGTTCTTGATGACGATGGTATCAATTATAGAGAAATCGCAGATATTATGTCCGAGATCGGTTTCGTAATGAATCATTCGAGCGCTCGCAATTATGTGTTGCGAGTTATGACCAAATTTGCTGAAGCTTTCGATAGAGAGTGGGATTTAAACCTCTCCGAAGGTAAGATTCGTGATGTGGCTGCATCGCCACAATTTCAAAATGTTATCTCAGATCTGCTCCATAATCTTGAGGCTTCTCAAGAAAATAAGCTGACGCCATAATTAATTGAGGAACTATGTCAAAATTTAAACCAAAAAAAACGCCACCAATCCGTTTAACGGATCTACTAAAAAAGAAAAAAACAAACTTAAAGCAATTTTTAAGCGCTTCTGGTATTACTACCTATTTCACGTTATCACAAAAATGTAATAAAATGGGAGTTTCTCCGCCACTCGAAACTGAATTTCATGAAGCGGTTGGTATTATCGTTTCATCTCCACAAGAAGGAGTTGTCGTTCTAGACCCTCCCACTCTTTTAAAAGATACAGGTAAAAAGATTCAAGTCGATGAACCTCCCACGATTCTTGCGCAAACAGTCTCTGAAGTAAAACTAGAGATTGATAATCTTAAGCAAGATGCAACAGTTAACGAAAATTTGATTTCGCAAAAATCTTCGAAGAAAAAGAAAGAAACTGTGACAGAAGAGTTGTGAAATGTTCAATTGACGTATGATAGATTGGATCTATGCAATCCGTCATTGACATCCTGGAACAGCTCGAGGCCAACAACTCTCGTCTATTCAAAGAGGAACTTCTTGAGTCGCAGGTCACCAACGACCTCCTCAAGAAGGTCTTCGTGGCCGCTGGCGATCCGTACATCAACTACTACGTCAACAAGTTCAAGATACCCAAGGCCGAAGGAATCGGCGCTGACGATCTTGTTCTAGAGCATTTCCTAGAGGATATCTACGAAAAGTTGTCCACACGCAAAGTGACCGGCAACGCCGCCAAGGATCTCGTGGTCCGGCTCTTCACGGACATGACGGGACCGCAGCAGAAGTGGTGCCAACGAATTCTTCTAAAAAACCTTCGATGTGGCGTCCAGTCCACCACGGTGAACAAGGTGTGGCCCGGTGCAATCGTTGGATTCTCGGTTCAACTAGCCGAGACTCTAGAGACTCGGTACGAGGACGGCAAGGGAATCATCATCTGCGAACCTGTGTTGTACCCGACGTGGGTAGAACCGAAGCTCGACGGTCTCCGGTGTGTGGCCGTGAAGCACTCCGGTGAGGTGACGATGTTCACTCGCAATGGTACCGTCCTCGAGACCCTACCCCGGATCAAGTCTCTCCTCGAGTCGGCTCCATGGGACGAGTTTGTCCTCGACGGTGAGGTCATGGGTGAAACGTGGAATGATTCAGCTTCGGTAGTCATGTCCCATAAGAAAGGTAAGGACGACTCGAAAATGGTTTTTCATGTCTTCGATGCATTACCGTTCGAGGACTGGCGCGACCAGGAGAGCCACCTAGACCTTGAGGATAGGTTGGAACTCGCCAAGGAATTAGTGTCGCAGGTCGGAGACTCGGCGGTGGTCCAGGTCCAAGGTCGACTCGCCAATAATCAAGAGGAGCTCCTCGCCGCCTACCTCCACGACACAGACGCCGGTTACGAGGGCATCATGGTGAAGGACCTGGTGGCTCCGTACCTCTTTAAAAGGTCTTCTAATATACGTAAAGTGAAACCTATCGCGACTTACGAAGGAGTTATCGTGGGTCACTACGAAGGTCGGAGAGGCTCGAAGCGTGAGGGCCTGTGGGGCGGTTTTGAGGTAGTCCTGCCGAACGGTGTGGTGACCCGAGTGGCCGGTGGATTTACTGACAAATTGAAGGCCGATATCAATCTAGATCCGGATTCATGGATTGGACGAATCATTGAGATGGAAGGCCAACCTGATCCTCTTACGGGAGACGGATTGACGAAAGATGGTAAGGTTAGGTTCCCTGTCTACATTCGTGAACGTGACCCTAGGGATGTTGATCCGCGACTTGACGAAGTTGGTAAAAATTATACTTGATTTGTAAAATAGTTTCTGCGTAATATGACAAAACCATGACAAAAATATTCTAAATTTAGAACGTTCAATTTAGATTCTTTGGTGTTTTTTAGTACTTATTACGAGTTGCTTACAGGTGTAAGTAACGATTTAAAAAGGTATTAAAAACTATGGCCATTTCAAAAATTCAACAGTCTCAGATTAGTGGTTCACTTTCTTTTAACGATTCACTCGAAGCAGGCTCTGGCTTGGCTGGCAAGTCGACGTTAAAGGGCGACCTCGACGCGCTTCGTTCGCAGATGAAGCGCGTCATCGGTAAGGCCGCATGGTACTCTGAACTCGACGGTTCACAAGACCTTGCTGACATCTACGCAGCAGTCCGTATGTCCGGTGCGAATGCAGACTTCCAAGGCACACTCGATGTGACCGGAGCTGCTACACTCGATAGCTCTCTCTCAGTTGCTGGCGCCGCCAACCTTCAAGGTTTGGTCGACGTCGGTGGCGCGCTCTACGTCGACGGTGCAGCAGGACTTTCGGGTTCTCTTGCAGTTGCCGGCGCAGCAGCTCTCGGCAGCTCCTTAGCTGTTACAGGCGTCGCTGACTTCTCTGACTCCGTCTATATCGACGGCAGCGCAGGAATCACTGGATCCCTCGCAGTCGGGCAAGGACTTTCTGCTGGTGAGACCACCCTCTCCAGCGTGACCGTGAGCGGCGCAACAGCCCTCAACGGCGGCTTGACAATGGACACCAACAAGTTCGTTGTTGCCGACGGATCCGGTAACGTGACGACTCAAGGTACACTCGCAGCTGCAGGCGCTGCAATATTCTCAAGCACGCTCTCTGCCGGTGCGTCAACGTTATCATCAGCCGTCGTTTCTGGCAACGGATCAGTCGGTGGATCTTTTAGCGTGACAGGTCAAACACAATTAGTGAACCCTATCAACTTCGTTAATGGTTTGTTCATCACAGGCAGCAATGCGCTCAACGTTGGTGACGACCTTAGCGTCCCACAATTCCAAGTTGAACAAAATGGTTCAATGGCGGTGAAGGCAGCATCTACGATGCAAAGCCTCTCGATCACAGGATCCGCTGGTCTCGCAGTTTCTGGTCCAGCAACCGTTGGCAGCACGCTCGGCGTCGAGGGTGCAGCTGCATTCTCCAGCACACTTTCGGCTGGCGCATCCACCCTCGCATCTGCTGGTATCACTGGCAACGCAACGGTTGGCGGCACCCTCGGAGTGACTGGCGCAGCGACGCTCTCCAGCACCCTCGCAGCAGGTGCTTCTTCCCTCGCTTCCCTCGCAGTTGCCGGATCGTCTGCACTCGCAGGCGCCCTCTCTGTCGGAGGTGCATCTTCGTTGAACAGCCTCTCCGTCACAGGATCGGCTGGTCTCGCAGTTGCTAGCGCGGCTGACTTCAACGGTGGCGTGACTGCAGACTCCATCAAGATCGACGGCGACGTTGCACAACGTCTCTACATCGTCGACGCTGATGGTTCAATCAAGGATGAGTCTAAGCTCGTCTTCGACGGATCTAATCTCGCTATCACCGGTGGTCTCCGCGTTTCTGGTAACGCACAAGTTGATGGTGACCTTCTCGTCAAGGGCGCCTTCACCTACATCGAGACCGAAAACATGAAGGTAAAGGATGCATTCATCTACCTCGCAACAGGATCTAACGGATCAGTTGATTCCGGTATCGTCCTCAGCAAGGGTGCTGGCGCTTCTTTCGACCTTATCCTCGGTCAAGATGGTGGCGCAGGCGAA
>Ga0172372_10005260_pt1 | contig 18072 bp, 16 predicted proteins | sample LakKiv5m_2_FD_114544 | JGI IMG/M metagenome (GOLD analysis project Ga0172372, IMG submission 114544) | Freshwater microbial communities from Kabuno Bay, South-Kivu, Congo - kab_092012_9.5m | ecosystem: Environmental > Aquatic > Freshwater > Lake | place: Democratic Republic of the Congo...
CGATGGCAGCAGCACGGCGCGCATGAAAATCGTCCCGCCCACCAGCGTGATCGCAGTCCCGACATGCACGATCCGCGACAGAGCATCCACCAGCAGTTGCGTTTCCATGAAGCACTCCTGAAACCGCGCGTTTCGCGCGGAAGATTGAAGACTGATTCAAAAGCCGTCGACCGATGACGTCCAGCTCGATGCCTTGCTGAGACTGCAGGCCGTGTCCGCCGTTCTCTCTGTGCTCTCCGTGTCTCCGTGGTGAAGACCCTGCGTTTGAAACCATTTCACCACGGAGACACAGAGAGCACGAAGAAGTCCTCGAGAACATCCGGATCAGAGCGGAGCAGACCGTTCTGCGGATGCAGTCTCCTCCGCGACGCTGTAGCTGTCGATGTCGCGACCCGTGTACGCCACCAGCAGTTCGGCGATCAGTCCCAGCGACAGCGCCTGGCCGCCCAGCAGAATGGCCGCGATCGAGTATGCCAGCAGCGGTCGGTTGCCGATCGGAGCAAACTGAAAACCACCCACATGAGTCAGCAGCCAGACAATCGCCAGACCGCTCAATCCGAGTCCTCCCAGGCCGAACAGCAACAGGCCGATGCCTCCCATCAGATGCTGCGGCCGCTGTCCGAAACCGGTCAGAAACTTGACCGTTAACAGATCGAGGAACCCGCGCAGAAAGCGACGGATGCCATACTTGGAATGCCCGAACTGCCGCTCGCGATGATGGACCGGCAGTTCGGTGACTCGAAAGCCGCGCGCATGAGCCAGCACGGGAATGAACCGGTGCAGTTCGCCATAGATGCGGATTTCCCCGGGAACCGCGCGGCGGAACAGTTTCAGTCCGCAGTTGTGATCGTGCAGATGCAGCCCGGTCAGCCAGCCGACCATGCCGTTGAAGACCTTGCTGGGATAAACCTTGTGCCAGGGATCCAGCCGCCGCTGCTTCCAGCCGTTGACGACATCGAAGCCCTCGTCCAGCTTCGCGATGAACTTCGGAATCTCGGCAGGATCATCCTGCAGATCGGCGTCCATCATCATGACCAGTTCGCCGCGCGCGACTTTCATTCCGGCCGTCAGCGCGGCGGCCTTGCCGAAGTTGCGGCGGAAGCGGATCCCGGAAATGTGATGCTTCATCTGCGAAGCGTTGCGGATGACGGCCCAGGAACTGTCCGTGGAACCGTCATCCACGAAGACGATCTCGAATGCGATCGAATGCCGCGTGCAGCTTTCGATGATCTCGTGCGCGAGCTGCAGCAGACTCTCGGATTCGTTGAGCACCGGCACAACCACGGACAGCTTCATCGCGGCAACCTCCTGCGGCAGCGGGAATCCCCGCCGGTTCCTACCGCCGGTAGCTAGTAGGGCGGGCTGTGCCCGCCACTTCAAGATTCATGGTGGCTCAATCAGCCACCGGTTCCTACAGCCGCACGTGACGGATCGCGTCTTCAGGCGACATGACGTAGCTGACGTAAAACGGCCCGAACTCCGCGTACCGGGCCGAGGCTTCGTCGAAGCGCATCGAGTACACGATGTCCTTGATGTATTCCGGAGTGCGTCCCCACAGCGTGACGCCCCATTCCCAGTCATCGAAGCCAGTGGAAGCCGTGATCAACTGACTGACCTTGCCGGCGAACTTGATCCCGCTCGTGGCATGCTCGGCCATCATCTTCGACCGGCTGCTGAACGGCTCGCGGTACCAGTTGGCGTGCGGATGGCGGATCTTGTTCATCGGATAAACGCACATCACCGGGAAGTTCGGAATGTCCGGATACAGCCGCTGCTTGTTCATCATCGGCAGGCGCTGGCTGTAGCCGTTGAGCTTCGCTTCAAAGGTCGGCGAACCCGGCTGTTCTCCGTCGAGCCGCAGGCGCTCGGCATACTGCTCCGGAGTGGGGACGTACTCGGACACTTCCGTGATCGACACGAACGACCAGGCGGTCTGCAGAGCCGCTCCCAGCCGGCTGGTGCGGATGTCCTTGACGATGCTGTCGATGACCAGCGGGTCCGGGTCCATCATCATCAGGCACAGATCGGCTTTGCCGCCGGAAACCACGGACGTCAGCAGTCGGGCCGGAGCACCCTCGCGGTTCGGATTGAGAATCGCCGCGAGCTGTCCGCGTCCTTCCGCACGATGATGGTCATGCACGGCGTTCAGCGCCGCCTGATCGATCCGGTAATAGAGATGCAGGCAGTGCCACCCGGTCGCCATCTTCACTGTCGGTTCGGGCAGAGGCTGGCCTCCACCGGGACCATGTCCGCCATGCCCATGACCACCACCCTGTCCCGAAGCCGGCTGTCCCGCAGCAGGTTGATTCATCAAAGAAATCCCATGAAAAGTAGCGTTCTGAAAGTCGTCACGATGGAAGTCTACTGAATGCGGATCAGACCGCGACCGTCACCGTCCGGACCGATGCCGCGACTTTGCGCGAGGTGCTCAACCCGCCTCCGTCTGACCGACGGGCGCCGCGGTGCAGGCGAATTCCAGACGCACCGTCACGCGGCCATCGACGGAAACTTTTCCCGTCAGGAAGAAGGCATTGGCAACCCGCTCCGTCAGTTCCACTTCGATGTCCAGCGTATCGCCCGGCCGGACCATGCTGCGGAACTTCGTGTTGTTGACGCGCGTGACGACGGGAACCTGCCCCTCATCGACGGTCTGAGTCCTCGCCACCAGAATGGCGCCGGCCTGAAAACAGGCTTCCAGTTGCAGCACTCCGGGCAGAATCGGGAAGTGCGGATAATGGCCTCGAAAGACATCCAGATCCGGGCGGACCAGCTTCCGCGCGTGAATCTTCGTGTCCGATATCGAGACGACTTCATCGATCCACAGAAAGGGATCGCGATGAGGGATCACAGCTTCAATGTCAGTGCGGTTCACGAACTTTTCTCTGGCTGAAGGTCACAGGTTGAAGCGGCATCGCGCCGCGCGTCAGATTCGTTCGCAGTGTAGCCGGGAACGGCCATTCCGGCTGCGTGACGGGCCTTCCTGCCCGGGTTGTCGGCAACTGTTGAGGTCATCAACGGGTTGCTAATGTGCGGACCGATCCGACACAGGGAGCCTGCGATGCGATTCTCTTTGATCTGTGCTGCGCTGCTGCTCATGAGCTTGCGCCTTGCCGACGGCGCGGAAGCCCGGCCGAACATTCTCTGGCTGACCAGCGAGGACAACGGACCTCATCTGGGTTGTTATGGCGACCGGTACGCGACAACCCCGCACCTGGACCGGCTGGCGGAACGCAGTCTGAGATATCTCCACTGCTGGTCGAATGCGCCAGTCTGCGCGCCGGCCCGGACCACGATCATCTCCGGTGTGTATCCCGTTTCGACCGGCTCCGAGCACATGCGGAGCAACGTGCGCATGCCGGCTCAACTCCGGATGTATCCGCAACTGCTTCGCGACGCCGGGTACTACTGCACCAACAACAGCAAGGAAGACTACAACCTGATTCCGAACGGCAAAGTCTGGGACGAATCGTCCGGCAAAGCCCACTGGAGGAACCGCAAAGACGACCAGCCGTTCTTCGCCATTTTCAATCACACGATCTCGCACGAAAGCCAGATCCGGAACCGTCCGCACAAAGTTGTGCATGAACCGGCCGGAGTCCGCGTGCCGGCCTATCATCCGGACACACCGGAAGTCCGGCAGGACTGGGCTCAGTATTACGACCGCCTGACTGAGATGGACGCGCAGGTCGGTGCTCGATTGCAGGAGCTGGAAGAAGCCGGTCTGGCCGATGACACCATCGTCTTCTATTACGGCGATCACGGTTCCGGGATGCCGCGCAGTAAACGCGTTCCGATGAACTCCGGCCTGCATGTCCCGCTGCTGGTTCACATCCCGCAGAAGTTCGCGCGTCTGCGGCCGAAGGAGTATCAGGCCGGAGGAACTTCAGAACGGCTCGTCAGCTTCGTCGATCTGGCTCCCACACTGCTCAGCCTGATCGGTCAGAAGCCGCTGGACTGGATGCAGGGTTATGCGTTCGCCGGACCGTTTGATGCCGGTCCGCAGCCGTTCGTATATGGCTTCCGAGGTCGCATGGACGAACGGCAGGACATGATCCGCTCGGTCCATGACGGCCGGTATGTTTATGTTCGACACTTCATGCCGCATCGGCCATACGGCCAGCACGTCAGTTACATGTTCCAGACGCCGACCACAGCCGTCTGGAAAAAGCTGTTTGACGCAGGACAGCTCAACGCCGAACAAAGCCTCTTCTGGAAGGAAAAGCCGACTGAGGAACTCTTCGATCTGCAGTCGGATCCGGATGAGGTTCACAACCTCGCGGAGTCTTCCGCGCATCAGGACACACTGAAGAAGCTCCGCGCGGCGCAGCGGGAACTGGCTCTGCGCATCCGCGATGTCGGCTACCTTCCCGAAGAGGAGATTCATTCGCGGCCGAAGGATCTCACCGCCTGGGAGATGGCGCGCGATCCGCAGATGTATCCCCTGGAACGGATCGTGGACGCGGCCGAACTCGCATCCTCACGGAAGCCGGACGGCGCTCCGCGTTTGAAAGCTCTGCTGGCCGATGGTGACAGTGCCGTTCGATACTGGGCGGCTCAGGGACTGGTGATGCATGGTGCTCCGGCTGTCGATGCGGCCAGAGCGGAACTTCATCTGGCATTGCAGGACACTTCGCCGTCCGTCCGGATCGCCGCCGCCGAGGCGCTGGGGAAATTCGGATCGGACTCCGATCTCGAGGCCGCGCTGCCGGTGCTCCTGGCGGCCGCGAATGTGGAAGAAAGCGGCGTCTTTCAGGCCGTGCAGGCGCTGAATGCGCTCGACGAAATGGGCGAACGTGCCCGGCCGGCGCTGAGTGCGATCCGGAAACTGCCGCGCAAAGCCGCGACCATTCCGCCCCGCATGGGAGATTACGCGCAGCGGCTGCTGGAGAAGACACTGGCGGATCTGACGGCCGGTGAGTGACAGACAGGAACAGACCGTGGTCATCGGACTGGGAACAGACATCGTCGAGATTTCGCGGATCGCTCAGATGATTGAGCGGCACGGAGATTCATTCCTCAAGCGTGTCTACACCGACAACGAAATCGCGCACTGCCAACAGCGGAAGCACAGCAGCGAAGCCTTCGCCGGCCGCTGGGCCGCGAAGGAAGCGGTCATGAAAGTGCTGGGCACCGGCTTCGTGCGCGGCATCGGCTGGAAAGACATCGAGGTCATCTCCGAAGTCAGCGGCAAGCCGGTCGTGCTGATCAGTGGCGGAGCCGGCGAACACGCGGAAAAGATCGGAATCGATGAGATCCTGGTCACGATCTCGCACTGCAAGGCCTACGCCACGGCCACTGCGATCGGCCTGCGCGATGACCTGCTGTGACCGTTGCCGGCGCACGGGAAATCTCAACGCAAAGGAACGAAAATCGTCGCGTTGAGAAACTCCTCATCGGGACAGCAGCGCATCAGCAGTTCCACGTCCTCAATCAGACGCCCGATACTGATTCCCTCCTGGCTGGCAAAGATCAGCCCGAAGAATGTCCGTTTAGACTTCTGCCAGTCCCTCGCAATCTCCAGAAGATCAACATCCTGCGACAGCAGAACACAGCTGGTTTCAGTGGCCCGCGCCAGCAGCTCAGAGTCCGAAGCCTGACGTGTTCCATCTTCCTGGCTGGTAATCACTGGAATGCCTCGCCGAGGAAGGCCCCAGGTGACAGCCGCAGGCACATGCACATCCATGTAAACGGCTTGAGGCATCAGACGTCGTCCACACGGCGCTGGAGCAGCGTGTCACGGGTCAGTGACTGATCGCGCCGCAGAGATTCCACTGTGGTGGACTGTTGATGCAGTGCGGCGACCATCTCCACGCGGTGGTCGTAGAACCAGGTCAAAGCCGCGTAAACTTCTTCGGGACGCAGGTCGGTGTGCTGCCGCAGCAGTTCCTCAGCCGTCCATCCCAGGTGGTAATGCTCGCCGGCAAGATGCAGCACCTTGTATCGCGTGCCTGTTACCCACGCGGTTCCGCTGTCATCGACAGTCACATGTGACCCGGTGGTCGGCGTTGTCACGATCATTCTCCGTCATCGTTCTGCATCTGCCCGCTTGCGGATGATGCCGAACTGTCCGGCCAGCGTCAAAATGAGAATCCACCGGTGTCGATCTGCAACCGGGCCTCGCAGGGATCTCTGAAGAAAAAGATAGCGGAATTCCGCAGATTGACGGGCAAAAGAGGTCTTCCGGCAATTTCCGCTTCCGGCTTATAAAGCCGCTCCCTCCAGAACTTCTCATCCTGAGGTTCGCACCAGTCACTGCCGGAATCCGGCATTCCTTCATCGAGTCCGACCTCCCGCAAGCCGGACTATCCTCCCTCTCAACAATCCCATCCAAAGTGCTGACGTTGGCAAAGGAGCCTTGCATGTCAGGAGCCTCTCGTCTTGCGGTCTGCTTTATTGCGGGTGCATTCGCCGCCGCTCAATCCGGCTGCAACATGGTTCCCGGAACCTGGCTCCGGCAGAGCCAGCTCACCAACCGCCAGCTTTACGGTCAGACTCAGGCCACTTCGCAGACGCTGGGAGCGATCGCTTCCGAAAAAGATCAGCTCGCGCAGCAGAACGCCGAACTGCGTCAGCGGCTGGATCTGGCCAACCAGCGGCTGGAGAATCTCGACAGCGAGCGTTCTCAATTGCATGCCCGCTACACCAGCCTGATGGACAAGGCCCGCAGTCAGGACAATCCGCTGCCGCCTTCCGCCACTCAGAAGTTCAAAGACCTGGCCAGCAGGTATCCCGGCTTCAACTTCGACCCCGAAACCGGCGTCAGCAAGTTCCAGTCGGATATCCTGTTTGAATCCGGCAGCTCCCGGATCAAGTCATCCGCTCAGCCGCTGCTGCAGGAATTCGCGAAGATCATGAGCGAAGGCGATGCCAACCGGCTCAACATTCTGGTGACCGGTCACACGGACGATAAACGCATCGCGAAACCGGCAACGGCCAAAGAGCATCCCACCAACTGGCATCTCTCGACCAACCGCGCCAACGAGGTGCTGGTCTCGCTGGAGAAGTTCGGCGTCAAAGGCAACCGCATGGGTTCTTCGGGCTACGGTCCGTATCAACCCGTCGCGCCCAACACGAACGACACCAACCGCGCCAAGAACCGGCGGGTTGAAATCTTCGTGCTGGCTCCGGAAGCCTCGATCGCCGGCTGGGATCCTTCGGAACGTGAACCAGTCAGCCGCGATTGATCGAATCTGATCGCGATTCAATCCAGCCACGACTCAAACAGACAGAGCCGGAAGCAATGCCGGCTCTGTCTTCGTTTCAGCAGTCTGTCGGCATCCACATTCGAGCCGGAGAAGACCGATCAGCCGTTCGAGAAAAACGCCATGATCCACGGACTGATTTTCGCGCCGCTTACAACCGCATCCACTCCCGGCGCGATCATCCCTCTGAAGATCAATAACTTCCGCAGAACGTCCTCGAATCAAATCGAGAAATCAGTGGTGCGGCCCAGAATGCGGTCGATCAATTCATCCGGCAGTTCGATGGCGGGCGAGTGCGCGGGGTCGCGGTCAGAGGGATTGATTCCGCAGTAAACGGACCACGGCCCCAGGTGACGCCAGCGTCCCGCCCGCTTGGGTTCGCCGGGCATGACGGGAGTTGTGCAGCGGTTGCAGCCGATCGTTGAAAAGCCCTGGGCGTGCAGCGGATTGACGATGACCTTGTTGTCCGCGATGTAAGCTTCGAGCTGCTGGTCGTCGAACATGGCGAGCGGGTTGATGCGGACGGTGTTCGTTTCGGTATCGACGGCCAGGATCGGACAGTTGCCGCGGCGCCCGCCTTCGCTGCGGCGCAGACTGCCGATCAACGCATCGTAATGCTGAGCCACCTTCATCAGCGGTTCGACCTTCCGCATGTGGCAGCACTGCTTCTGGCCTTCGGGTGAGAGATACAGCACGCCGTGCTTTTCGGTCTGCTCCTGCATCGTCAGTTCCGGGTGGAGCGTGACGATTCGCAGACTGTATTCCCGGGCCAGCCGGTCGCGGGTGTCCAGAGTTTCCTGAAACATGACACCCGTATCGACGAACAGAATCGGAATATCGACTCCGGTCTGATGAATCATGTGGCAGACAGCACTGCCCGCTTCCTGCATGGCCGAAATCGCCGCGACTCGATGACCGAAAATCTCCGCCGCCCACTTCAGGAGTTCCTGGGGAGTCCGGAGTTCAAATGTCTGATTGAGATCGGCCAGATCGGCCTGAGTCAGGCGGGCCATAACGGCGGAAATCCTGAGGCGTTAAGGCGGGAAACAAAGCGCCCGCAGCAGTTGCGGGCTGAAGCTCCGGGGCATTCGGCCGACAGGGAATCCCGCCGTCCGTCCGGTATGCGGGCGGTTTTGTATGACCGGTCAGCGGCGCGGGTCAACCGCGTGCGACTGACGGACACCGCCGGCAACGCCGCGGTTCCGCTCTCATCCACCAGCCAGCAGCTTCTGAAGCTGCGCGTGCAGCGGCAGCTCCAGAGCCGTCAGTCGTTCCGGCCGCAGCCCCTGCGCCACAGCGGCCTGCAGAGTGGATCTCGCCGAATCCCGGTCGCCGCGAATGGCGCGGGCCAGAGCCAGGTGCATGCGCATTTCCGGCGAGGGATCGTGCTCGCAGGCCGTCTCGAAATCCGCGACAGCGGCGCGAACATTGCCCAGCGCCAGCGAGACACAGCCGCGCGTATCCAGCAGCTGCGGAGCCGGTCCCGTCCGTTGAATCGCCCGTTCGATCAGTGCCATCGCGTCCTCCAGTCGATGACCGCGCAAAGCCAGCAGAGCGGCCAGTTGATTCAGCGCCGCGACCTGATCCGCATCAGCCGCCAGCACTTCCTCATACAGCTTGACCGCTTCGTCGAAGCGCGACTGCAGCACTCGCAGATCCGCGAGACTCAGCTTGAGCAACGACGACTCCGGCGCCTCACGAACGGCCGCTTCCAGCGCGACCGAAACGGACTGCATTCCAGGTTCGCCAGGATGATGCCGCAGGATGAGCAGCGACAGGCCGGCTGCCGCGGCGCGATCCGGTTGCTGCCAGAGTTCCGGGAGCAGCGCTGCCGCTGCCGCTTCACGCCCCGAACGCAGCAGCCACTCGGCCAGCGCGATCACCTGTGTCGCATCGCGTTCGATGGCGCGACGATACATCGCTTCCGTAAACGGCATCATCAGGCGGTCATCACCATCGGCAGGCGATGGTTCATACCGGCCCAGCCAGTCTGCCAGTCCCGCGAGTTCCGTCAACTTCGCGGCGTGGTTACGAGCCGTTTGAGCCGCATCCGCAGTCGCCCCCACTGGAACGGAAGCAACCGGCAAACCACCAGCCGGATGACTCATCGCCTGCAGTTGTTCCACGACCGATCTCGATTCCCCGCTCGCCACTCGAATCAGCCATTCACACCGCTGGACAAGAAACTGATCCGCCGAAACTGTTCGCAACTGCTCCAGCGCCGCGTGCGCCAATTCCAGACTTCGGCCGCGAGCGAACAGATCAATCGCCTTCGCGAGTTGCGACGGACTCAACGCTTGCGACTCCACCGCGCGCCGCATCTGACTCACAGCAGCAACCGGGTTCTCCAGCTCCAGCAGAGTGCTCATCCGCCAGCGATCCGAAGCCGTCAGCGCATCAGCGTCTTCCAGTTCCTCGAACAGTTTCAACGCCTGGCGCCGATGGATCGAAGTGGTCGAAGAAGACAGAACCAGCGCCGCGACACGGCGATCCACTGAACTCACCGGAGCAGAAACACGGACGCTCGAAGCACTGACCGTCGATGTCCCGGACGCTGACGTGGCGAGCGGAGAGCAGCCGATGCAGCGCAGTGCCGCAGACAGCGATGCATAGTCCGACCGCTGACTGAGCAGCAGAGCGAGCGTTCTCCGCGCACGGCGGGAGCGTTCCGTATCATTCGCCGTCTCCAGTTCCGCCAGTCGGCGCAGCAGCGGTTCCGCCGGCTCCGTTCGTCCCTGTTCCAATAGCAGATCGGCCTGCAGTTCCAGCAGTTCGAGCGACTCCGGTTGAGCCTGCAGTTCCTTCGCGAGAATGGCATCGCAGCGTGACTGATCTCCGAACAGCGAATACGTCCGCGCCAGTTCCACGGGCTTCAGAGATCCGGCCACCTGCCTGAAGAGAGCCAGGGATTCATCCGTGCGACGGTTCCGCAATGCCACTTTCATCAGCGTCCAGACCGCTTCGATGGCGGCCGTGCGCTGCAGCTCATCCATGGAAACGCCGGAGGCTTCAGATGACCTGGCCAGCAGGGATGCCGCCGCCAGTTTCAAAGCGGCATCGGCTTCTGAAAACTGCTTCCGCGCCAGCAGGCTCTGACCTCTCCACAGCGCAGCAAACGCGGGAAGCTCCGCCTGTTCGCAGCGTTCCGCCAGAACCCGCAGCGCATCCGGCGAAGACAGTACGGGATTCTCTCGAAGTGCATTCAGCACAACCTGCGGACGTCGTCTGGCGACACTCAATTCCGCGCACGCCAGTTCTTCTTCCGCACTGGCCGGCTCCAGACGATGAGCATCAGACAGCAGGTCATCCACTTCAGTCCAGTCTCTCGCCAGATCCGGCAGACTGAGGTTGTGATCCATCAGAAGTCGCGCCAGGCGAACCCGTGCGCGGCGATCCACTTTCAGAGCGCGATACTCTCCCATCGCCTCGGCAACATGTCCGGAAACATCCAGCCGCTGAGCGAGCCGATAACGCACCGGAATGCATTCCGGCCGGTACTTCAGAATGCGCCGCAACGCTGCAATCTCCGAGTCAGTCTGTCCGAGCTGCTCATGGCAGAAGGCCAGCGCGAGGTCCGTTCGTTCCAGCAGAGCGGCCCAGTTCGACACGGTCTGTCGCGTCTGCTCCAGTTGATCCACCGCTGCGGGCCAGTTCTCCGCGCGCATCAGTTCGTGACTGCTCAGGAACAGTGCCAGCGCGTCGGAGGCCGCCGTTCGAGGCAGGCCGGCCAGGGCTGTTCGTGCTCGTGGCGTGTCACCGCGACTGAGCGCGATGTCTGCCGTCAGGAGCATCAGAACCTGATCCTGAGGACTGCTGCGCAGCGCCTGCTCCAGTTCCGTCAGGGTCTTCTCTGAAGGTTCAAAGTGAGCTTTCAGCAGCAGCGTCTGTCGCTGCAGTAACGGACTGGAGGCGATCAAATCGCGATGCTGCTCCAGCCGCTGCAGAGCCTGCTGAATGATGCGCCGCTCCCGGATCGGGCGGCCGGCTTCGCGGGCGGCTGACGCCTGTGAATAACTCAGCGCCGCCAGAGCCTGCAGAACCTGAGGATCGGATGATGCCAGCTCCATCGCCCGTTGCAGAGCCTGCTCCGCCGCGGCGCCGTCCTGATTCTGCTGAGCGTGCTGAACCACCACCAGCCAGGCTTCCGCATGCTCGGAGTTGTGCCGGATCATCGCCTCCAGAGTCGCGGTCGCCTGATCTGGCTGTTCCAGGTGTTTCCACTGCAGCCATGCCAGCCGGTCGAAGGCCTCAATGAGCCGCGGGGCCAGCTCGATGGCCGCTGCGTATTCGGCCGCCGCCTCGGGATACTGCCCCAGCTCTTCGTAACCGCGCGCGGCCAGCAGATGCAGTTCCCCATCAGCCGGATGCGCCTGCAGCAGAATCTTCGCATGCGCCAGTGAATCCGGAGCACGTCCGGCTTCCAGCGCGATCTTCACCTGCTGACGCCGGATGTCTTCGCGCGTCGGATCGATTCGCAGCACATCCTCGAAGCGGTTGAAAACCGGACGGGCGGAACTGCCTTCCGGTCGCGTGCGTTCCATCAGCAGTCCGAATTCGGCCAGGGCGTTGGAGTCCTGCGGAGCCAGCCACGAATAACGGCTGTAGTAATCCTTCGCGCGGGCGATGTCGCCCGACTGATCCGCCAGCCGCGCCTGAGACAGCAGCGCGCCGACGTGCTTCCGCATCTGCCGCCCGTGCCTGGCATTCAAGGCGAACAGAAGCAGGCACATCAGGGCACCGAAGATCAGCGCGAACTTCATGTGAAGCTCGCGCGGACGAATCTCAGCCACATCGTCCGCCGTCAGCGACGTGCGGCCGAATCCCACCGGAGCGGAATGCGATCGCGATGAGGAATCGGAAGACTCCGGAAGCATCCGCATCGAATGCTGAGTGACTGGTTCCAGTGTGCTGCCTTTTGTCATGTCCAGCCTTTCCCGGCAGAGGCGGCGGAACGCTCCGGAATCGACGTCCCGGACGATGACGGCATCAGATGCTTCAGCCCCAGCACAATCCCGGCCGCCACCGCGATTCCCGCGGCGTCAGCCAGCAGATCCGCCGGGTCAGTCGTTCGAGGCGGAAAGAACTGCTGCAGGCACTCGGTCAGCAGCGCGTGAATCGCGGAGAGTCCACAGGCCAGACCGGCGGCCTGACGACCGCGCGGCAGAGTCACCAGCAGAAAGGTCAACGTCAGCGTGAGGTAACCCAGCACGTGATGGAACTTGTCCGATCCACCGCGCACCACTTCATCTGCGGGCGGACGGCCCAGCAGAAGATCGATGAAGACCCACGGATTCGGAGCCAGCAGCAGCCACGTCAGGCCGCAGACCGACACGATCGCAATGGTCCGCGTCAGGATGTCGAAGGGACGAAGAGTCATCACAGCCGGATCGGGAAAAGAACCGTCGTTACGGAATGCCCTTGAGAAGCTGTCTCGCGAGCCGCGGGAAGATGCTCAAAGCGGTCTGCAAAGTTACGTCGCGGTCAGCTCCAGCACTCTCAGTTCCGGCCCCGTTCCGAAGAATCCGGACATGACGTTTTCACAGTGCGTTTCGTGACGGCGGAACCAGTCGTCATCGGCGTACTGCCTCCACTTGCCGAACGGCGGCGGCTGAATGATCGGCAGAATCGTTTCGATATGCCGCAGATCAACACCGCAGATACCGAACAGATCCGCCAGCACTCGCTCCGGACAGTTCGTCAGCTCTTCAAATCCGATCGACAGATGCGAATACGCCCGGCCGTAGAGATACGACAGTTTCCAGAGGTAGTAGTGCAGTTGATAGGGATGCTCGCAGGTCCGTTCATCCAGGAACGGAAAATGGTGCTTGAGATCGGTGGCCCACGTTCGCGTGTAGAAGCGGTCCCGCGATACGAAGTCTTCCATCCGACCGTCTCTGGGAAACGCATCCGGCTTGACCAGCACGGAAAGCCATTGATCGCGCGGGTGACGGTAGAGGTGGATGAACTTCGCGTTCGGCCACGTGCGCCGCGCCCACGGCAGACGCAGATCGAGCCGGTTGAACTGCAGCACCGGCCGGCCGGGTGCGTGTTCGATGAGCCGGTCCACATACTGCTGCATGCGCGGGTTCCACGCCTCTTCGCTCATGTAAAAGCCGTGCTGATGCCAGTCGTCGCTGAACAGTCCGTCGAGATCCTTCAGACCTTCGTACTCGGTCCAGTACACATCGACTTCGCGGTGCGTGGCATCCACCCGGTCGCCGCGCGTCTGTGGATTGAACCAGCGCCGCTCGTTGAACGGCTCATAGTAGGCATGGCATCCCGGCAGATGCCGGAAGATGTTCCACAGCAGAGTCGATCCGCTGCGGAAGCGGGCGCTGATCATGATGATGTCGTCGCGCCGGCTGGTCAGACCGGAACGCGTGGCAGTCCCCAGATCGCGATAGGGCGTCTCCGCCAGCAGCGCGGGCCGGATGTCCTGCGACCGGCTGGCGAGCAGACCGGTCAGCGTATCGCTGAGCGCGGCACGGCCTTCGTCGGTGCGCAGGCCGCGCCGCAGCGCGCTCAGATACAGGCCCCGCAGCAGATCACGCATCGAATTGTACAAAGAACGGTGAGAGGTCATGTGGTACACCGGCGGAGCCGGCCATGAGCAGGTTTTACAGGGGAACCGGCGTCGGCCCCCGCGGACGCGACGACGATATGGGCAGAGTGAATTCTTCCTGGAAGTCGAATGCGCTGACGGCTTCCCTCCGGGGCGTCGCCAGCTTGAGCGCGCCGCATCCGAGCAGCGCGGTGTAATACGGAATCTCCAGCGTCTCGATGCTCACGAACTGAGCCGACACGATGAAGCCGCACAGCCCGGACAAGGCCATCATGGCCACGGTCTTCGCATACGGGTCCGCGCTGAAAGAGCTCTTCCACGTCAGCAGATACAGCCGCAGGCAGCACCACACATAAAAGCCCAGATACAAGGCCAGGCCTGGAAAACCCAGTTCCGCTCCAGTCTGCATCCACAGACTGTGCGCTTCCTTGCCCAGCGGCCAGCCGTAGCGCGGTGCCACCAGCGGCCAGTGATTGGGACCGCAGCCCATCATCGGGCTTTGCCTCATGACGTCCCAGCAGTGAGACCACAGATCGACTCGGCTTTGAGCGGACTCTTCCCGCTCGCCGCCTTTCTTCACGAAGCTGGAACTGAAACGCTCGCGGACTTCCTCACCCGCCAGCGCCGTCGCGACGATCACTCCGGCAAACAGCAGTGCCAGTGTCTTCGGCCGCTTCGGCACGATGATCAGCGTCACCAGTCCGGTCACGATGATGCCCAGCATGCCGCCGCGACTGAACGAGAACAGCACGGCATGTCCCATCAGCGCGGCGAACAGAAAGGCCAGGCCCTTCTGCCAGAGCTTTTCCGAAGACAACCCCAGGAAGAAGGCGATACCCAGACCGGTGACCAGCGCGATGGCCGCACTGTTGTTGTCCACGCCGCCGATGCCCGCTTCCTTCAGGATGTTGTAGCCCCCGAAGTAGTACGAGTTCATTTCGTACGCGACGTAACCCTGCGAGCCGACAATGGTCCAGGCCAGTTCCTTCAGACGCTGCGTCGAGGTGATGCACGTCAGGCCGATCAGCATCGGAATCACGATCTTGGCCAGCCGATCCACGAAGTCCCAGGCCAGTTCCTGATCGGGCGGAAAGACCGCTCCGAAAGCTGCCCAGCCCAGATAGGCCAGCAGCAGACCGAACACGCTGAAGCTCTTGCCGAACTGGAAGTCGGCCTTGCGTGTGAAACACCAGCCGACCAGCATCGACGCGGCGATCATCAGGCTGTACCGGCCAGGCTGCACGGCCCACGGCCACATCGCTTCCGGCTTGATCAGCGCGAACGAGATGTAGACCAGCAGCGCGTACCAGGGATTGAACAATCCCACCGCCGCACCGCCTGCCGTGCCGAGATATGTGAAGAGGAGCCCCTTCATGAGGTCACTCCTCCCGGCCACTGACGCGGTTCGTACTCGGAAGACGATGGATTCGCGAAGGCGGTTTCCGACGGAAGCCCCAGCAGATTCATGAGCGGAGACAGGCACTGTTCCCAGCGGTAGTCCGCCGTGACCAGAGCCTGACCGGCCAGTCCCATGTCCGCGCGCCGTTCAGGCTGGTCCAGCAGTTGAACCACCTGGCGGACCCAGTCTTCCGGCTGTCGCGCGCAGCACGCATGCACGCCGTCGATGACGTTGAGTCCCACCAGCGGTTCGGGCGACGCGACAACCGCGCGCGCCATGGCGAAGGCTTCCAGCACTTTGTTCTGGACGCCGCGCGCGATCTGCAGCGGCACCACAGCCACGGCCGCCTGGTTCAGCCACGGACGAACGTCCGGCACCGTGCCGATGACATCCACTCCAGGCACATTCGCCAGTTGCCGGACTTCCTCCACCGGTTCGCGACCGACGATCCGCAGACGCTGGTCCGGTCTCTGCCGATGAATCTCCGGCCAGACATTCCGGCAGAACCAGACGATGCCTTCGATGTTCGGCCGGTAATCGAGCGCGCCGACAAACACACAGCCGCTCTCGTTCGCGCGGTCAGTCTGCGGCGTGAAGAAGTCGAGATCGACCCCATTGGGCAGCGCGTGAACCGGGCCGGTCGGACAGAAGCCGCGATACAGATTCGCTTCCGGCTCGCTGACCACGGTGATGCTCTCCGCCCAGTCAGCGATGCTCGACTCCAGCCGCCGCATGCGCCGGCCTTCCAGCCGGTAAAGCGAGCGTTTGAATCCGGAGGAAGCCTTCGAGTAGTCGAACCATTTCTCGCTGTCGACATCGATCAGATCGACACTGCGGCGTACGCCTTCCAGTTCCGGAACCAGCAGATACGGAGCGAGCGCCGATGACGAGCACAGCGCCGCATCGAATCCAGTCTGACCGGCCCAGGCGCGCACAAAGTCGTGCAGGCGCGGGTTGGAGAAGGCGCCTTCCGAGATCGTTCGTCCGCGCAGCATCGAGAACCCGGCCCGCAGCCAGCGCAAACGCTTCTCGACGGAGATGATCACGACACGATGGCAGACTTCATGCAGCACGCGCCACGTGCTGTCCGCCACCGGCTCATCTGCCAGACATCCCAGCCAGACCCGGCTGCGCGCCGCCAGATGCCGCAGAATGTTCCACGTCCGGATCCGGTCACCCCGGTTCGGCGGAAACGGCACGCGATGCGTCAGGTACAGGATGTTCGGTCGGCTCACGATTCAGGCCTGCTGAGTCGAAGGGATCTCATGAGGTACGGGAAGACCGCCATACAGGCCTTCTGACAACGAGTACTCGGACAGCGTCCGGGCAATCGACTCCAGTGATTCGCTCATCGAACCGAAACGCAGGCGAGGCAGCAGCCAGTTCATCCGCGCTTCGGTGCGATGCAGATTCAGATAGTGCCGGAAGCGGGAGCTGAACGATCCCGGCAGACGCGGCTGATCCGGATCCAGCTCCCAGGGATGAATGTAGAACATGACCGGCAGGCCGGTGCGGCGAGCTGTCAGATTCAGACAGCCGGCTGTGAAGCGGACCGGGTACAGTCGGAAATAACCGCCTCCTGAGACTGCCAGTCGCAGCCGGTGAATCGGGAACACCGTGCCGGGAAACTCGGTGATTCGCCCCGATTCCGTCCGCACGTGATGCGGCGCGGGATCGGCCTGAGGAATCCCGTACCGGTCATGCAGGACCGGGTAGATGCTGGAATCAATCGTGAAGCCTTCAGCCGCCAGCACCTCAAAGGCCCACAGAGAACGTCGCGTGATCGAGAAGCTCGGAGCGCGGAACAGCCGCACGGCCTCGCCCGTCAGATCCTCCAGCAGCACGCGGGCCTGACTGAGATCCTGCTGAAACTGATCCGGCGTCAGATCGTAGATGAGCCGGTGCCAGTAACTGTGACAGCCGATCTCGTGACCCGCCTTCTGGATGTCCCGAACCAGACGCGGATAACGATCCGCCACCCAGCCCAGAATGAAGAACGTCCCGCGCGACTGATGCCGGTTCAGCAGATCGAGAACTCGATGAGTGTTCGCGACCACGCGGCTGGGATAGGAACCCCAGTCGCGGGACGAGATCCGGTCCGCGAATCCCGAGACGTGGAAATAGTCTTCCACATCGACGGTCAGAGCATGAACCAGAGCGGGAGACGGCATGATGTCAGAACTCAATGAGCAGGGCGGCAACTGACGACTCACGAATGCGGACGGTCCTGCGTCGATCGTCTCACGACGTCACATCCGCCGACCCATAGTGATAGTCGTAGGAGTAGCCGTAACCGCTGAGCGTCGAACGCACTCCCACCATCACGGCGCCGAGCAGTTCGATGCCCAGTTTCTCGATGCGTTCGCAGGCGACCGCCACCGCCGGAATGCGGCTCAGATGCGAACGAACCACAACGATCGCTCCATCCACATTGCGTCCGATGGAACCGCCATCCGCGACATAAAGAATCGGAGACGAGTCCACGATCACGAACTCGTAGTCCTGCTTCAGTTGCTGGAAGAGCCAGTCCGCTCCATCGCGGGCCAGACTCTGCAGCGCCGGCTCGGTCACTCGGCCGGCCGGAATCACGTGCAGCCGTCCGCCATCCGTCCGATGCAGGACATCGTCCAGCGTCTTCGTGCCGGTCAGCAGTTCGCACAGACCAGGTTCCAGCGGCACGTGCAGCAGGTCGTGAGCGCGCGGCCGGCGCAGATCGAAATCGACCAGCACGACTTTCCTTCCCGCCCGCGCGAGACTTCCGGCAAGCTGACAGGCGAACGTCGTCTTGCCTTCACCCGCCGCGGCACTGGCCACCATCAGGACATGCCGCCGCTCCGTATCCGGAGCGTGCAGCAGGATGGACCGCACGCTGTCGATGGATTCAATGAGCGCGTTGTTCCACAGCGCGA
>Ga0172372_10005261_pt1 | contig 18071 bp, 21 predicted proteins | sample LakKiv5m_2_FD_114544 | JGI IMG/M metagenome (GOLD analysis project Ga0172372, IMG submission 114544) | Freshwater microbial communities from Kabuno Bay, South-Kivu, Congo - kab_092012_9.5m | ecosystem: Environmental > Aquatic > Freshwater > Lake | place: Democratic Republic of the Congo...
AATCCTTGCCGGCCGCGTCCATCGCCTGAAAGATCAACAGCAGCGAGTAGCGGTTGTCCGCGTACAGGATACGCTGCAGATCGGAGATGTTGGCGACGTGCTGCTGCAGCCTGGCTTCGCGCTCGCCCTTGCCGTCAAGCTGCAGCTTCTTCGCCGCTTTGGTGTCGAGCCTGGAAACGCGCAGATTGCCGTCGAACGGCACAAGGTAGGGACTGTCGACGGCTTTTTGATTCGGATGACCCATGCGCTCGGCTCGTTGCAGGCGAGCGACGATCTTGCCACTGCGAACGAACCCGGTGTCTGAACGGGCACTCGCCTGCGAACGATCAGACCGCAGGCAGGCGCACGCGCGCGCTGAGCCCGCCTCCCTCGCGCGGCCTGAGTTCGAGTTCACCACCGAGCCGGCGCGCGATATCGGAAACGATCGCCAGGCCCAGGCCCGATCCGCCCGCATCGAGATTGCGCGAGCGATCACCTCGATAGAACGGCTCGGTGACGCGCTCGATCTCGTCCGCCGCGATGCCCGGACCCCGATCTTCGACGCGCAGTTCGATCAGGCCGCGCCGCGACAGCACGCTGATCTGCGCCGAGCCTGCGTACTTGAGTGCGTTGTCGACGAGATTGTTCAGGAGCCGGGCCAGGGAAGCTTCGCGGGCACAGACGCGCGCAGGCTCGTCGAGTTCGCACAGCTGTATCGCCTGCGCCGGACCCGCATGGGCCGCGATCTCGCGACGCACGAGCATCGACAGATCGACGATCTCCTGCGGACTGGCTTGCGTGTCACCCGTACTGCGCGGTCTTGCCAGCGCGAGCGTGTCGCTGAGCAATTGCCGCATCTGCAGGATGTCGCGTTCGGCTGCATCGCGCTGTCGCTCGTCGGGCAAGTCGTCGACGCGCAGGCGCAGCCGCGTGAGATAGGTGCCGAGATCGTGGCTGATCGCAGCGAACAGCTGGGCGCGGCCCTCCAGCAAACCGTGCATGCGTTCGCGCATGCGCGTGAACGCATCGAGCAGGCGACGCACTTCGGGTGCGCCCTTGGGTGGCGGAGGTGGAATTTCGCGTGCGGTGCCAAAGCGCTCGACCGCCTCGACGAGTCGCTCGAGCGGCTGGATCTGCCGCTTGAGCGCCAGCAGGGAAAGTACGCCGATCATGAGCAGCGCGAGCATCATCAGCCGCACGAGCGGCCGTCCGAGCGCCGCACGCATCAATGGGCCGCGCAGTTCGACCACCGCGATCTGTCCATCGCGCAAGCCGATGGCGATGCGCAGCGGGCCGCGAAAATCATCGTCCGCGCCTCTCTCGAGTTCGGCTCGCACCGGACGTTCGCCGAGTGCGTTGAGATAGCGCGCGGTCATCCAGGCGATGCGCGGCAGCGCGAACCCCTGCTCGGCTTTCGGTGGCCAATGGTCTTGCAGGTTCACGCGCAGATCGACCGAACTCAGCGCACGCAGGACCAGCGGCCGCTGCTCGGCCGGGGTGCGATCGAGCAGCTCGGCGATCGCGGCCATCTGATCGGGCAGCGGCAGGCGCAGGTCTTGTCCGGTATCGGCATGCCGTTGCAGCTGAAAAACTCCATACATGGTCAACACCGCGAGCAGCAGCGCAGCGCTCGTGAGCAGGATCAGGCGTAGCGCCAGCCCAGGCCGCAGCCACATCAGCAGGGCTCGACCGGAACCGTGAACAGGTAGCCGCCGTTGCGCACGGTGCGCAGCAATGTCGGTTTCGCCGGATCGGGTTCGATCTTGCGGCGCAGACGCATCAGGGCGACATCGATCGAGCGATCGAAAGCCTCCCAGCTGCGGCCCTTGGTGTAATCCATGAGCTGGTCGCGCGAGAGCACGCGTTGCGGGTGATGCACGAAGGTGGCGAGCAGGTCGTAATCGCCGGCCGACAGCTCGATCTCGACACCGTCGTCGCGCATGAGCCGGCGCGCAGCGAGGTCGAAGCGATAGCGATCGAAGCGCAGCAGCTCGGCGTTCGCATCGGCCGCCGGCGTGGCCGGCTCGCAGCGGCGCAGCACCGCGCGGATGCGGGCGAGCAGTTCGCGCGGATTGAAGGGCTTGGCGAGGTAATCGTCGGCGCCGATCTCGAGGCCGATGATGCGGTCCAGATCCTCGCCCCTGGCCGTGAGCATGATGATCGGCAGATTGCTCCGGGCGCGCACGCGCCGGCAGATCGACAGCCCGTCTTCGCCGGGCAGCATGAGGTCGAGCACGAGCAGCGAGGCGGGCTTCTGGGCCAGCGCGGCGTCCATCTCGACGCCATTGCGCACCCAGCGCGCCGCATAGCCGTCGCGCTGCAGGCGGTCGCGCACGAGCGGGCCGATCTCGGCGTCGTCCTCGACCACAAGCAGTTCGGTAATGGCGTGCATGAGCGGATTTATACGGGAAGACGCGGCCCGCCGAACCAGCCTGTAACCCGCCGTAACACGGGATCACGGTCCGTCATGCCCCGGTGATCGTGCCGAAACCGCGACGGCGCACCGTGATTCCACCGGCCGCGACGGCCATCACAGGAGCTTTCGATGAGGTTCAGAACCCGCTTCACGCCCGCCGCTTGCGCGCTCGGCCTGGCAGGCCTGCTGGCGTTTCCGGCCATGGCCCAGCTGCCGATGGGCGAGATGGCCGGCGCCGATAGGGACGGCAACGGATCGATCAGCACGCAGGAAGTGCGCGATGCCGCAGCCCAGCAGTTCGCGCGCCTCGATGGTGATCACAACGGCTCGCTGAGCCAGGCCGAGTTCGTCGATGCGCGGCTCGAAATGTTTTCCGCGCTCGATGCCGACGGCAACGGCGAAATCGACCGCAGCGAAATGCGCCAGGCCGCCAAGGCGGCACGCAGGAAACGCTGATTCGCGCCCCTTTCTTCAACCGGAGTTGATCCCATGACGCCTACATTTGCTTCACAGCTGAAAACCGCCGGCCCGGTTCGCAATCGCCTGGCCCTGATCACCGGCGCACTCGCGGTCGGGCTGGCCTTCTCGAGCATCGCCGATGCGCGCGAGCGCAATCGTTCGGTGAGCCGCGAAACGGCCGCCGGATCGTTCGAGCGCCAATCGCAGGTTCAGGCCGGCCCGGGCTATCGATCGGCCACGCGCTCGCAAAGCGGCCCCAATGGCGGCTCGCGCAGCGTGGAGCGCGGCCACGAGGACGGCAACCGCTATCGCGAGGTCAGCGGCACCACGGCGTCCGGCGACGACTGGAGCCGCAGTCGCAGCACGAGTATCGAAGAGGGCTCGATGAGCCGATCGCGCAGCGTCAGCGGCCCCGGCGGCGCCAGCGCGGGCAGCAGCGTCAGCGTGAGCCATGACGAAACCGGCGGTAGCCGCAGCGCGTATCGCTACGGACCCAACGGCGGCAGCGTGAGCCGCGAAACCTCGCACGAGCGCTGAGCGCCGAACCGCACCGCACTTCATGGCGGGATGTGGCTCGATGGCCGCATCCCGTCTCCCTTCGACGGAAACCTCGCCATGTCGATCGATGTCCTGCTGCCGCAGCACCGGCCCGGCGGGCTGCTGCTGTTCTTCATGCTGTTCGCGCTGCTCGAAATGCTGTGGCTGCACCGCCGTGCCGAAGCCGGGCGCGGCTATGATTGGCGCGAAAGCGGCGCGTCGACCGCGATCGCGCTCGGCAACGCGCTGATCCGTCCGGTGACGGCCGCGCTGCTGTTGCCGCTGTTCGACTTCGTCCACGAGCATCGCGTGTTCGACTGGAAGCTCGATGCGGCCCGCTTTGCACTGCTGCTCGTCGCGGTCGATTTCGCCTATTACGGCTTTCATCGGGCCAACCACCGTGTGCGCTGGCTCTGGGCCACCCATTCGGTGCATCACTCGACCACGCGCTTCAATCTGTCGGCGGCCTATCGCCTCGGCTGGACCGATCTGCTCGCCGGCGCCTGGCTGTTGGTGCTCGGCTTCGTCTGGCTCGGCGTTCCACCCGCAGCCGCGACCGGCGCGCTCGCGCTGAACCTGCTGTTCCAGTTCTTTCTGCACACCGAAGCCATCGGCCGGCTCGGCCCGCTCGAATGGATCTTCAACACACCGACCCATCATCGCGTGCATCACGCCTGCAACGAGAGCCTGCTCGACAAGAACTTCGGCGGCGTGCTGATCGTCTGGGATCGCCTGTTCGGAACCTACGCGGCGACGCCCGAGCACGAGCCGTTGCGCTTCGGCCTCGGCGGCGCATCGGTCGGCCACAACCCGCTGCGCATCGCCTTCGGCGAATGGCGCCGCCTGCTGGCCGACATGCGCAAGGCCGGTAGCCTGCGACTGGCCTTGCGGCAGGCCCTGGCTCCGCCCGGCTAGCGATCGGGCAGGCGGGTACCGCGAGCGCCGCGCGGCCGGCTCGATGGCTTCGTGGCGCTCTCTTCCTGCCGCGGCGGAGCCGCGAAGGTGCTGCGCACGAAATCGGCGAAAGCGCGCACCGCGATCGAGGCCTGTCGATGGCCCGGATACACCACGTGCACGCCCGCGATCGGCGGACGGAATTCGCCGAGGACCTTCACCAGGTCACCGCGTGCGATCGCGTCGCCGACGATGAAGGTCGGCAGATGCGCGATGCCGATCCCGGCGCAGGCCGCATCGCGCAGGATCTCGCCGTTGTTGCTGCACAAGCGCCCGTTGACGGCGACGAGCTTGCGCTTGCCCTGCACTTCGAAGCTCCATTCGACATGGCGCTTGTGTCCATACGGCAGGCATTCGTGCTGGCGCAGGTCGTCGGGCTTGAGCGGCCTGCCCCTGCGGCGCAGATAGTCCGGACTGCAGCAGGTCGCCATCTCCATCATCGTCACGCGCGTGGCGATCAGCGAGGAGTCGGGCAATACCCCGATGCGGATGCCGACGTCGTAGCCTTCGGCGACGAGATCGACGGTGCGATCGTTCAGGTCGAGCTCGAGCATCACGTCCGGATAGGCGCTCAAGAAACGCGGAATTGCCGCACTCAGATGCATGGTTCCGAAAGTCATCGGCGCCGACACGCGCAGGCGCCCGCGCGGAGCTTCGTTGTGGCGTGAGATGGCCTGCTCGAGGCCATCGACTTCCTGCACGAGCCGGCTCGCCTGCTCGTAATACGACTGCCCGGCCTCGGTCATGCGCAGCGCCCGCGTGGTGCGAACGAGCAGGCGCACGCCGAGCCGCGCTTCGAGCGCGATGAGCCTTTTGCTGACGAACTGCTTGGACAGGCCGAGCTTGTCGGCCGCGGCGGTGAAATTGCCCGAGTCCACGGTCTGGACGAACAGGCGCATGTCTTCGAGCTGGTTCATCGTCTCTCCGTATTTGTCCACTCGGCGGCGACAATCAGTCGCTCGTCAGCCGGTTTTTCGGATCATAGAGCGACATTACGATGGCCTCAATGGAGCTCGCACCGAGCGCCCGACTCGAAAGGAGAATCGCCATGCAGATCACCCAGGCCAACGACCGCGGCTACGCCAATCACGGCTGGCTCAAGTCCCGTCATACGTTTTCGTTCGGCGGTTACTACAACCCCGAGCAGATCGGCTTCTCGGATCTGCGCGTGATCAACGACGATCGCGTGGACGGCGGCGAAGGCTTCGGCACGCATCCGCACCGCGACATGGAAATCTTCTCGTACGTGCTCGAAGGCGCGCTCGCTCATCGCGACACCATGGGCAACGGCTCGACGATCCGGCCGGGCGACGTGCAGATGATGAGCGCCGGCAGTGGCGTGGCGCACAGCGAATTCAACGGCGACAGCGACGAGCTCGTGCACTTCCTGCAGATCTGGATCGTGCCAAACGTGCGCGGTGCGACGCCTCGCTACGGTGAGCGCAACTTCAGCGCCGACGACAAGCGCGGCCGCCTGCGCCTGATCATCTCGCCCGAAGGCGACGAAGGCTCGCTGGAAGTCCGCCAGGACGTGAAGGTCTACGCCGGCCTGTTCGATGGCGCCGAAGCGGCCACGTTCACCATGCCCGAGAACCGCTACGCCTACGTGCACGTGGCCCGTGGCGAAGTCGAGCTCAATGGCCAGAAGCTCGTCGAAGGCGATGGCGTGCGCATTCGCGAATCGCAGGCGCTGAGCTTCGCCAACGGCCGCGACAGCGAGGTGCTGCTGTTCGATCTGCGCCCCTACGAACTGCCGGGCCTGCAGTAAGCGGTAGCGGCTGCTTTCTCCATCGAGGCGGAGTCCTCGGTGGAGAAAGTTCACACGCGGGTGACGCATTCAGATCGAGCTGGAGCCTGGACATGATCGAGTCGAATCTTCAGATGCCGGATGCAGCGAGCAACGCCCATCAGGTGTTGTCGCGCGACGCACTCGAACGCTTCGCACGCGATCTCGCGGCGCGGAACGAGGCGGTCGACGACAGCGAGCAACGCTGGATCGCCCTGCGCTTCGCGAGCGCCCTGCTGTCCGCGCTCGAGCATCCCGGCGAACAGGCTTTCATCGAGCAGATGCTCGTTACGCTGCGTACGCCGGCGCCGAAGCCCGTCGAGATTCCGAGCCGGCCGGTCAAGAGCGGGCTCGCGCACTGGCAGGAGCTTCGAGCCAAAGCCCTGCTGTCGGGCCGTGACTCGAACGAAGCGACGATCGCCGATGCCGCAAGCGCATGCCGGCTCTCGCGCAGCCACTTCAGCAAGGCCTTCAAGCAGACCACCGGCCGATCGCCGCAATGCTGGCTGCAGGAATACAAGATCGAAAAGGCCAAGGCCCTGCTGCTCGACGGCATGGCGATCGCCGATGTCGCCGATGCCTGCGGCTTCGCCGACCAGAGTCATCTGACCCGCCTGTTCACGCGCATCGCCGGCCTGCCGCCGGCCCGCTGGCGCCGCAATCGCGGCTAGTGGTCGGCCGCCGCCAAGGAACGCCCAAGAAAACCCTGCTCGAGCATCGCGAGCGCAGCAGTTTGAACAGAGCTCCTAATCAACAAAAGCGTTCATATCGGGCCAGACCGCACACAGCTCGCCTCAATCCTGATAGAACGTGGCGAAACAACCGCCGTCGCCAGGAGCCGATGCGATCCATGACAACGGCCAAGCCTCGACAGTCGCATCGTCGGCACTCGCGTTTCAGCTCAGCGCGGCCCACATCACGCAGATCAGCTAGCGCTTGCTTGCAAAGCGCGGCTGCGGCCGCATCTTGAATGCATCGAGCCACCATCAGGAGCGATGAATCATGGCCACCGGCTGGGCACGTGAAGGCGCCGTCCAGGATCAGATCGACGCCACCGTCGGCGATGCGGTGGCACGCGCACGCAGCGAGCTTTCTGCGGGCGAAAGCCTGGTGCACTGCGCAGAATGCGGCGAAGAAATTCCGCAGCGTCGCCGGCAGGCCATTGCGGGTGTACGGCTCTGCGTGAGCTGCCAGCAGGAACAGGACGACGAGGCGCAGGTGTTCAGCGGCTACAACCGGCGCGGCAGCAAGGACAGCCAGCTGCGGTGAATCAACGTGTTCGGTGTCAGCCGCGTTGATTCAGCGTGTGCTGGCTCAGTGCTCCAGAACGTAGTCGATCGCCGCGCAGACGGCCGTCACCTGCGCGACGATGCATTGCTCGGGCGTGGCCGATGGGCTGTCCGGATAAACCTCGGTCGTCGTCTTGTAAGCGGCCTGGGTAATTCCCGCGCATAACCCGAGCTGTTCGAGCGGATACTCGATCACGCCCGGGGCGACGACCGGCGAGCCGATGATCTCGCCCTTGCGGTCGGCCGGGGCGATATGCGTAACCTGCGCCACGGCTGCGAGCACGGCCTGCTGAAACGCCGTCTGCGGATGCGCGCTGTCGTCGACCAGATAGAAGCCGTCCGGAATTTCGCCGGGCTCGTAAGCGACACCATCGCGCGCCGCGAGCGCCGGATGAAATTCGCTTTCGTCGGTATCGGTGGTCTCGTGCAGATCGACATGCAGCCGCACGCGATCGCGATAAGGCGCGACCAGCCGCAGCAAGGCGGCCGATTCCGGTGCCGGGCTGTCGGCGAAGAACGATCGATTCGGATCGATCGCATCCGGATTCCAGCGCTGGATCACTTCATAGGCCCAAGGGCTCACGCACGGGACGACGAGCAGGTTCACGCGGCCCGCGTAGTGCGCCGCATGCCGGTCGATGAAGCGCAGCGCGCCGTGAACACCGCTGGTTTCGTAACCATGCACGCCGCCGGTCACGAGCACGATGGGCAGCGCGTCGTTCCATGCGCGGCTCCTGACCGCGAACAGCGGGTAAGACGGCGCGGCGTAATCGAGTCGGCCGTATTCGATGACGTCGAAACGCGTGCGGAAGCTCTCGATCACGCTCAGCACATCGTCGGCGTAGCGGCGCTGGCGCTGCCGCCGCGCACGCCAGGCCGAGATCTCGGCCGCGCTCCAGGGCGTGCCCGGCGTTCCGATCGGATAGTGCTCGCCTGAATTCACATCGCTCTCCTGAAATGGACTGCCCTTCCCGGATTGAAACACGAGCCGCCGCATCGGGCTCCGATCACGGCCGCGCGCCACGAGTGACGGCTTGTCAGCCCGCCGCGGAGCGGATAAATTTCAGCCATCAGAGGCTAACGATCGTTAGGAAGCCTGCAGGGCCGACCTGGTCCGATGCACAGCGAGGAGAACCCGAATGCCCTTTCCAACCCCGACGCGACTCCGGCCGCCCTCGACGCCGTCGCCTCCCGCCGCTCGCCGCAGCCCCGCTCTTGGCCGGCGGAGAAACTGATGGGAGCCCTCGTGCGCGCCTTGACCGAGAAAGTCCTCGGTAAAACCTGGGACGCCCTGCGCAGCGGCATCGCCGACAGCGTGGTGCCGGGCAGCGGCGGAATCGCGATGTTCGGCGACAGCATCACGCACTTCGGCCGCTGGGACCTGCTGTTCCCGGACGCGAGAACCCGCAACTTCGGCATCAGCGGCGAACGCAGCGGCCATCTGCTCATGCGACTCGATCCCCTCGTTCGATTGAAGCCCGACAAGGTCTTCATCCTGATCGGCACCAACGATCTGGCGTCGGGCCTCAAGCCGGACGACATTGCTTCGAACGTCGATTCGCTGCTCTGGCAGCTGCGTGCCGCGCTGCCGGATGCCGCGCTCCACCTGCAGGGCGTGATGCCGCGTGCACGCCGATACGCCGATCGCATCAGGGTCTTGAACGCCGCCTATCGCGATCTGGCGAGCCGGCACTCGGCTGCGTTCATCGACCTGTTCCCGGTCTTCGACGATGGCAGCGGCGAGCTGGATTCGCGTTGCACGCTCGATCGCCTGCATCTCAACGGCGCCGGTTATGCCCGCTGGCGCGACGCCCTGGCCGCTTACGTGTAAGCCCCCCGACACCCGAACATGCTCATCAGAACTCCACTGATCGCAACGATCTGCGCGCTGCTGGCGCTCGGCCATTCGCACGCCGTGGCTGCGGAAGCTTCACCGACGCGGCTGCTCTACGACATCCTCGACGGAGACAAGCGTGTCGGCCAACTCGAGGTCTCGCTGCAGCCGTCGCCGCAAGGTTTGATCGCGCGCCAGCATGGCCAGCTCGAGCTTCGGCGAATGATGCTGACGGCGAAGCTCGAGCAAACGGTCGAGGAACGCTGGCAAGGCCAGAGCCTGCTCGCACTGAGCTCGGAAACGCGCTCCGACGTGGCGGTCGGCGAGTCGAAGAAATCGCTCGCGGTGAGGCGTGAAACCTCGGGTGAGCTTCGCGCGACCGTCGATGGAAAATCACACGACTTGCCGCCCGACGCGCTGCCCTTGAGCATCTGGTCGGGCCGCACGCTGACCGAAGGCCCGCACTTCAACCTCACCACCGGCGAGCTCATCGAGCTCAAGACGAATGCATCAGCGAACGCGAAATCCGATCCGCCGCAGATCGTTCGCTACGAGGGCGAAGAATGTCGGCACCAGCGGTTCGAGAGCGTGAATGGAAGCAAGCGCAGCACGGTCGCGGCCTGGCTCGGGCGTGACGACATCGTCTGCCGGCTGAGCATCGCCTTCGGTCGAGACCTCCTGACCTACGTGCGCCGACCGGCACCGTCAGCATCTGCACCTTAAGAGGGGTGGGCCCGGCCGGATTCGAACCGACAGCCAGGAGCTTATGAGAAAAGCAGGAGCGCCAGGCCAGCAAGAGAAGCCGATGCGGTAGAGGGAGGGCGCCTTTGGGGTCGGCGGTGGCCGCGCCTGGCTGCCTCAGGCGAAAGCCAGCCGGCGCAGCAGGCCAGTGCGACTGTTCACCTCCAGCCGCTGGTACACCGCCCTGGCGTGGGAATTGACGGTGTTCTCGCTCAGGTTCAGGCGCCGGGCCATGTCCGGCAGCGATTCGCCCAGCGCCAACGCCAGCCCGACTTCGGCCTGGCGGCTGGGCAGTTCCAGCGCCTGGATGCGCCGGCTCAGACGCAGCGGCAGCGGCTCCAGCCAGTCGATGCGGACGCTGATCGCACTCGCCACGCCGGGATCGGCTTCGAGCTGTTCGGCACGCAGTTCGAAGCGTCCGTAGGCGCCGTCCACGCTCAGCCCGGGTGGCGGCGAGGGCTCGCCCTGGCTGCACAGGCGCAGCCGGCGCGCCAGCTCGCCGAGCAGATCGCGCGCCGCTGCCGTCCTGGCCCGCAGGGTCGGCGTGGTGGCCAAGCCGAGCAGGCGACGGGCAGTACCGGAGGCGAACAGCAGGCGGCCCTGGGCATCGATGACCAGATTGCCGCGCCGGCTGTCGTCCTCGGGCGGCAGCCATTCCACCGGGCCGGCGTCCGACCGGCCCAGGCAGTGGGCGAGATAGGGGGTGGCGAGCTGGAGCAGCTCGCGTTCGCGGTCGTTGAAGCGCGGGTCGCGTGCCGCGCGGTGCAGCTGCAGGATGCCCAGGCAGCGCTCGCCCTGCCACACCGGCAGGTGCAGGCCGTGGTGAAAGTCGATGCGCCGCATCCACTCCTGATGGAAGGCCGACTGCTCATACTGGCTGCGGCTGACGGTCAGCAGGCGGTCGAAGTCCACCGCCTTGCGCGAATTGCGGGCGGCGGCCCAGCCGACGAACACCTCCAGTTCCCGCGACTTGTAGAAGTTTTCGGCGTACATGCGGCCCAGTTCCGGGCTGATCGGCCGTTCATCGAAAATCCGCACCACCTCGCCACGGGCGTCTTGCCAGAAAAACACATTGGCATGCGAGGGCACCAGCTCGTGCAGGCAGGACAGCGCCTCCGGCAGCAGGGCTTCCGCCGGCAGCGGCAGGCAGCTCATCTGCCGCAGCCGCAGCAGGCTGCGGCGCTGGGCACGGCGGGGATCGCCACGACTGGGTGTGACGGGGCTGGCGGTCATGGGTGGGGTGGTCTCGGGCTGGCGACGAACCCGGCGATGCGGGCAAGCTGGCATTTTCCGCGATCGCGGAGCGGCACTCCTGACCAAAACTTGAAACTTGCGGAGAATCGCGAATCGCAGCGATCACACCGTCATCCGCCGTGATCTTTCTCGGTCAAGTCTCCTGACTCGAAGCCTCCGCCCCTACAATCGCGCGGCCCCCATCGCGGCCTTGGCCGACCGCCATCACGCCACCTCCCTTCGTCCATGCCCCAGGAAACCGCCGCCGCGCTGCGCTGGAGTTTCAACGACTGCCTGCTGGACGAGGCCAGCCTGGAGTTGCGCGTGGCCGGGATCGCGATGGACATCGAGCGCAAGCCGCTGGAGGTGCTGCGCTTCCTGCTCCGCCATGCCGGCGAGGTGGTGACCAAGGACGAGATCCTGGACGCGGTGTGGCCCGGCCGCATCCTCAGCGACAGCGTGCTGGCCAAAGCGGTGAGCCGCCTGCGCGAGGTGCTGGGCGGGCCGGCCGCCGAGGCGATCCGTACCGTGCACGGCTACGGCTACCGGCTGGTCGCCGAGGTGCGGGTGGAGTCTCTCGCCCCCAGCCCGCCGCAGACGCCCAGCCTCGGCCTCAAGGCCGGCGACGCGCCGCCGCTGCGGCCGAACTGGCGGCTGGTCGAGCATCTGGATTCCGGCGGCCGGGGCGAGGTCTGGCGGGCGCGGCAGGAACCGGGCGAAGAGCAGCGGGTGCTGAAGTTCGCTCTCGACGAGAGCGCCCTCGGCAGCCTGAAGCGCGAGATCAGTCTCAACCGCCTGCTGCGGCAGGCGCTGGGCGAGTCGGCGGCGGTCGCGCCGGTGCTGGACTGGAACCTGCAGCAGCCGCCGTTTTTCATCGAGCTGCCGTATCTGCCGCTGGGCTCGCTGGCCGACTGGGTCGAGACCCGGGGCGGGCTCGGGCTGTTGCCGTTGGCGCTGCGACTGGAACTGGCGGCGCAGATCGCCGAAGCGGTCAGCGCCGCCCACGGCGTCGGCGTGCTGCACAAGGATCTCAAACCCGGCAATGTGCTGGTCAGCGGCAGCGCCGAGGCGCCGCGCCTGCTGCTCGCCGATTTCGGCAGCGGTGCGGTGCTCTCCACCGCCGCGTTCGACGCCCTGGGCATCACCCGCATGGGGCTCACCCAAGTGGCGGCCGACGCCACCAGCGGCACGCCGCTGTACTTTGCGCCGGAAGTGCTGGCCGGCCAGCCGCCGAGTGTCCGCAGCGACAACTACGCACTCGGTGTACTGCTCTATCAACTGGTGGTCGGCGACTTCAAGAAGCCGCTGTCGCCCGGCTGGGAGCGCGACATCGACGACCCGCTGCTGCGCGAGGACATCGCCGCCGCCGCCGATGGCAATCCCCAGCACCGCCTGGGCGATGCCGAGGAGCTGGCGCGGCGTCTGCGTGGCCTGGATCGCCGCCGCGCCGAGCGCGAGCAGGCGGCGCTGCGGGCCGAGCGCGAGCGTCGCAGCCTGGCGCTCGCCGAAGCCGCCCGCCAGGACAACCAGCGCCTGCGCACCCGCCGTCGCTGGCTGCTGGCGCTGCTGGCGGTGCTGAGTCTGGGCCTGCTGCTCAGCCTCAAGCTCTACCGCGACGCCAGCCGGGCACGCGCCGAGGCGCTGGCCGCCGCCGCCACCTCCGACGCGGTCAGCCACTTCCTCGCCGACGACCTGCTGGCCGGCGCCAATCCGGTCAAGGTCGATGTCAGCCGGCTGACGGTCAAGGACCTGCTCGACGGCGCCAGCCAGAACATCGGGCGGCGTTTCGCCGATCAGCCGGTCGCCGAGGCGCGGGTGCGGCAGGCGATCGCTTCGTCCTACGTATTTCTCGGCAACAACGACGACGCCGTCGTCCAGATCCGCGCCTCCTGGCGGATTCTGGAGCGGCTGCTGGGGTACCAGGATCCGCGCCTGTTCGCGGTCGCCGAGCTGACCAGCGGCTATGCCGACGGCCTGGAGCCGGAAGACGTCCTGCTTTGGCAGCGGGTGCTGGACGAGATCGTCGCCCGTCGCGGCGCCGCCGATCGTCTGAGCCTGAAGGTGGGCCACATGCTGGGCAGCGGCTATTACTTCCACGGCCAAGTCGACCAGGCGGTGCGCACACTGGAGGCGACCATGGCCGGTGTACGGCGGCTGTCGCCGCCCGACCACGAGCTGGAGGCGCTGACCCTGCGCATCCTCGGCCGCGCCTACAACAGCCAGGACCGCTACCCAGCAGCCGAACGCGCCGCCCGCGAATCCCTGGCGCTGATTCCAGGCCTGCCCGACGACGGCCCGGAGTCGCCATTCATGGCCGCGGAGCTGCTGGAGTTGGTCATCGCCCTGCGCCAGCAGGCACGCTACGACGCCGCCGAGCCGGTCTTGCAGCGGGCGCTGGCGATCGCCAGCAAGAACGCCGGCCCGACCTCGGCACAGGTGGTATCGGCCAAGGTCGAGCTGGGCCAGATGCGCCTGGAGCAGGGGCGTTATCCGGAAACGCGCCAGGTGATGGAGGAGGTCATGCAGGCGCGCATCAGCCAGTACGGCCGCGATCACCGCCAGGTCTATCTGGTGATCGGCAGCCTGGCCGAGCTGGAGGCCGCGCAGCGGCGCTGGCCGGCGGCCGAGGCGCGCAGCCGCGAGGCCCTGGCCGGCTTCATCCGTCTGCGTGACGACCCCGCGCGCGCGATTCCCCGAGACAGCCAGATGGTGGTGCGCACGCAGATCGGCCTGGCCGAGGCGCTGCGCCGGCAAGGCCGGCTGGCCGAGGCGCGCCAGCAGCTCGACGGCCTGTCGCCGGCGGTGTTGCAGGCCAGTTGGACCATGCCGCTGCGCAAGCTCGGTTGGCTGCGCGCCCAGGGCCTGTTGCACCGGGACGAGGGCCAGGCGGCGGCCAGTCAGGCCGAGCTAAGAGAGGCGCTCACACTGGCGCGACGCTACTTGGGCGAGGCGCACCCGACCAGCCTGGCCGTGGCCGCGGAGCTGGCCGGCGGCTGAGCCGCCAACGGCTGGGTTTTCGGCGCGAGCCGCCGGTTTCCCCATCGGCTTCCGACTGCTCCACGTTGTCCGACGATCCCGATCAAGCCGGGAAACGGACCCTCTCCGGGCGACAGTGCACCCGCTTTTTGTGGCCGGGCACGCGAAATCCGCCGCCGCTGCCAAAAACTCACGGGGTCCGGTGAGGACCGTGAGCACCCCTCTGCCCAACACTGCCGTCCATCGAGTTCAGCGGCCCCGGCGGCCGCAATCCACACGGCGGGAGGGCGGGAAATGATCAAGCACAGGGCGGGTTCCGGTTTCGGGGGGCTGCTGCTGGCGCTGCTGCCGCTGGCGGCGGCCCAGGCGGAAACCGTGACGACGGTGATGAACGTCAGCGCCACCGTGCCGGCCACCTGCACACTGGCTGCCGGCAACCTCGACTTCGGCGCCATCGGTCCCAGCACCACCACCGACGCCACCGCCAACCTCACGGTCAATTGTCCGCAGGGCCTGGCCTACCAGGTCAGCATCGACGCCGGCCAGCACTACGACGCCGAGCGCGGCATGCGCACCATGGCCGGTTCCAACGGCGGCAAGGCGCGCTATTCGCTGCTCAAGAACGCCGAGGGCTCCGGCCAGTGGGGCGACAACGACTTCGCCCGCACCTACCTCTACGGCAGCTCGGTTTCCGGCGTCGGCAGCGGCGGCGTACAGACGCTCACGGTCTTTGGTCGGGTGCAGCCCTCCGGCAACACCGGGCTGCTGTTCCCGGCCGGCAACTACAGCGATCAGTTGCTGGTGACCGTCAACTACTGAGCCGGCTCGGTCCAGTCCAGAGCCTGCCCTCTCCTTTCCACGCATTGCCGGCCTGGCCGCTCCGCGCGCGGGCACCCATCAGGAGCTTTCCATGATCCGCAATCGGTTCGCCGTCGTTGTCGCTACCGGCGTAACGCATTCCCTGGACCTTTGGGCGCAGGTCACCAACAGCAGTTTCACCGCCGGCGAGTACGCCGATCAGCTGACGGTCACCGTCCACTACTGAATCCCTATCCAAGCTCGAGGACCCCTGCCATGAAGCTCCGTCTATCCATTCTCCTGTTCGCACTCCAGGCCAGCGCCGCCCAGGCCGCCTCGGTGAGCACCACGCTGGCGGTACAGGCCGAGGTGCTGCCGTCCGGCACCTGCAGCGTCAGCGCCTCGGCGGTGAACTTCGGCCAGTTCCTGCCCGGCCGGCTCAACCAGTACGGCGAGGGCGGCGCGATCAGCGTGACCTGCTCGGTCAACCAGCCCTACCAGATCGCCCTCAACGCCGGCGAGCACTACGACGCCGCCAATCGCACGCGGCGCTTGGCCAGCAGCGGCAACCTGGTGGCCTACGCGCTCTACAACGGGACCTACGGCAACGAGTGGGGTGATCCGGTCAGCTTCCCCGCCGGCCAGGTCTACTCCGCCAACGGCACCGGCCAAGCGCAGCGTCTCGACGTGCTGGCGAAGATTTTCACCACCGCCCAAACCCCGGCCGGCGTCTACGCCGACAACGTGTTGGTGACGGTCAACTACTGAGCCTGAGCGATGTGCGCCGCCGGCTCCGGTCTACCTGGTCACTGCCCATGAACCTTCGACTCTCTGCATTCCTGATCCTGCTGCCGGCCGGTGCCGCCTTCGCCGCCAGCACCACCGCCGATCTCGCGGTCAGCGCCAAGGTGCTGAGCGGCCTCAGCTGCGGGGTGGTGGCCCATGCGCTGAACTTCGGCGAGATCACCGCCGGCCAGCCCAACTTCGGGACCAGCAACAGCATCGTGGTGACCTGCTCCGACGGCCAGCCCTACCGGGTCGCGCTCAATGCCGGCGAGCACTACGACGCCGACAGCGGCACCCGCCAGATGGTCAGCGGTGGCGACGGCGTCGGCTACGCGCTGTACCTGGGCGGGGTCGAATGGGGTGATGGCGACAGTTACCCCGCCGGCCAGCCGGTTTCGGGGGTCGGCTACTCGAAGGGGACGGCCTTCAATGTGACGGCCAAGGTCTTCACCAACGCCCAGACTCCCGCTGGCGACTACGCCGACACCGTGCTGGTCACCGTTCACTACTGATCACGGCATGCCCCGGGATCTTTCCATGCGGTCTTTGCCATGGCTTGCCGGCGGCCTCGCGGGCCTGGCCTTGGGTGGCTCCGGCCCGGCCAGGGCGGCGGATGCTACGGCCCCTCTGGAGGTTCGCGTCCGTGTGGTCGAAAACTGCCAGGTGCAAGTCATCGGCCTGACTTTCGGCGAACTGGTGCCGGGTCAGTTCCGGCATGCGCAGTCCTCGCTGAGCGTGAAATGCCCGGCCGGGCGCGCGTACCAGATCACGGTGGATGCCGGCCAGCACTACGACGGCAGCCAGCGGGTACGCCGCATGGCCAACGCCACCGGCGATTTCATCCCCTATTTCATCCTCAAGCAGAACACGCCGGACTCTTTCCCCGACTACTGGGGCGACGCTGGCTATGGCGGTAGCTATACCGACGGCCAGCCGTTGTCTCGGGTCGGCGACGGTACGCCGCAGCAGGCCCTGGTGTTCGGCCAGATCGACTACCGGGGCAATGCCGAGGCGCGTTTCGCCAAGGGCAGCTACAGCGACCAGGTGCTGGTCACCCTCAACTACTGAGACCGTCGGTACTCCCTCCACTCCCTCCACTGACGAGCTCCTCCCATGAACATCCGTACCGCAGGCATCGCCGCTCTGGCCACCATCACCCTGGCTGGCGCTGGCACCGCGCTGGCCGAAACCAGGACCGCCAGCATCGAGGTGCGCGCCCAGTTCAACGAGAGCTGCACCGCCAGTGCCTCGCCGCTGGAGTTCGGCGAGATGCTGCGGCAGTTCAAGCGCACCATCGTCATCACCGGCACGCTGGCGGTCGACTGTTCGGAAAAGCTGCCCTATCGCATCGCGCTCGACGCCGGCCAGCACTACGACGCGGCCACGCCGCAGAACCGCCGTCTGGCCGGCCCCAACGGGGCCTACTCGCTCTACACGGTGCTGATGCCCAATGCCGGCAGCGGCGGCCCGATCTGGGGTGACCAGGGCCTCGGCGACACCTTGACCGCCGGCGCCCCCTTCAGCTCGGTGGGCAATGGCAATGGCCTGGTGCAGCGCGCCAACTTCACCGCCGTCACCTTCGGTGTGGTGCCGGGCAACGGCAACGCCAACGGCAGCTACACCGACACCCTGACGATGACCATCGCCTACTGAGCCGGGCCGCGCTCTTCCGATGCCGCCTCGCTTGCTCCAGCGCCTTGAAACCGCCCGCCGGCGGGCGCTGCCGCGTGGCCTGCCGCTGGCCTTGCTGCTGGTCGCCGGCGGCAGCCGGGCGGTCGACAGCCAGTCGGTGCAGGTGCCGGTCAGCGCTCGCTACAGCGAGCAGACCGTCGTCGTGCCGCCGCAGCTGGATCTGGCACCTGCGCCGACGGGCGGCGGACTGCAGGCGCAGAGCTTCAAGCTGCAGTTGCCGGCCGGGGTGCCGTTCCGCCTGGCGCTGGATGCCGGCCAGAACCCGCAGTCGCAGCAGCGCCGCATGGTGCACCGCCAGGACTCGGGCAGCTTCCTGCCCTACGAGCTGTACCAGGACGCCGCCGGCCAGCAGGCCTGGGGCGACGGCGGCGACGCGGTGGCAGGCACGCCGCTGGCCGGCGTCGGCACCGGCGTGGACCAGTCGCTGACGGTCTGGGCGCGGCTGCCGCAAGGCCTGCGTGGTGCGCAGCCGGGCGACTACCGCGATGCCGTGACCATCAGCCTTTCCTACTGAGCCTCCCGTGACCTGCCGCAAGTCCTCGAAAGGACGCCAAGGAGTTGAGATGCGCTGTCGTTCCGGGTCGGTTCTGC
>Ga0172372_10005264_pt1 | contig 18068 bp, 14 predicted proteins | sample LakKiv5m_2_FD_114544 | JGI IMG/M metagenome (GOLD analysis project Ga0172372, IMG submission 114544) | Freshwater microbial communities from Kabuno Bay, South-Kivu, Congo - kab_092012_9.5m | ecosystem: Environmental > Aquatic > Freshwater > Lake | place: Democratic Republic of the Congo...
CACGTAATGATGTGAATGATTCATGCTGGCAGCAAATTACCTAAGGTTCCTGCAATATTACAGGCTTTCACCGGGATACCAAGTTTTGGTGGAACATCCCTCATAATATACCTTCTTTTACCAGGTCATGCAGGTGAACAATGCCTCCATACTTCCCCCCATCAGCTACAATCAGCTGACTGATATCATTTAATTGCATCATCTCCAATGCTTCAGATGCCAAAGCTGCATGTCCTACCGTCTTGGGATCTTTTGTCATGATATCTTCTGCCCGCACCCGACTGATATCGTCCTGCTTCTCCAGCATGCGGCGCAAATCTCCATCTGTTATAATTCCCACCACAACTTCACTTTCATCTACCACGGCAGTTACCCCCAGCCTTTTCTGTGTAATCTCAACTATCACTTCCCGCAAACTTGCTCCGGGCAAAACCCGTGGCATACTGTGTAACGCTGCTATATCACCCGCCAACAACAACAATCGCTTACCCAGATTGCCTCCGGGATGAAAGCGGGCAAAATCATTCCCGCTAAAACCACTTAATTCCATCAGGCAAATGGCCAGCACATCCCCCATAACCATCTGCGCGGTCGTACTGGTGGTAGGTGCCAGGTTGTGGGGACAAGCTTCTTTTTCAATCGTCGTATCCAATACCCAATCAGACTCCCTTGCCAAAAAACTATTGAGCTGTCCGGTCATTCCAATCAACCGAAATCCATATTTTTTAATTAAGGGAACCAGGGTTTTGATTTCAGGACTCTCACCGCTTTTGCTGATGAGCAATACCTGGTCTCCGGATTGTATCATACCCAAATCACCATGAATGGCATCGGCAGCATGCATGAACAGGGCAGGGGTTCCGGTAGAATTAAGGGTAGCAACGATCTTGCGGCCTACCAGCGCACTTTTTCCAATACCACTTACCACCAATCTGCCTCCGGCAGCATGGATCTCCCGTACTGTACGCTCAAAATGTTCGTCCAATCGATGCGCCATGGCCGCCAATGCAGCTGACTCATTGATTATGGCAGCGCGGGCTCTTGATAACAGAGAATCTGACATGGTTGCAAAGGTAAACTTTAACAGCAAAAGCCATCATTATTAAGTAACTTCGTTACCCTTTCAGAAAAAGGGAAAATACGGGTGATTTCTACCCGTTGTCAATTCGGCGGAAAGTGAAATATTGCAATCCGTTATAATAAATCCTCCCGTTTCGGAGAAAATGACTAAATTATAGATTCATTCAACCGCAGAAGGGTTGAAGAAGAGCGTTACAATCATGGCTACAGCAACAAAAAAGAAGACACCACCTGCTAAAAAGGAGTCCCCCAATAAAAAAACTGCTGGCAATAAGCGTTCCGGGTCACCTATATATGCCGCCTTGGAACAATATTTCGGGTTCACTGAATTCAGAGGTACCCAACAACAGGCCATTGAAAGCTTATTGGGTGGCAGGGATACCTTTGTGATCATGCCCACCGGCGGCGGCAAAAGTCTTTGCTACCAGTTGCCTGCATTGATCAGTCCGGGTTGCGCCATAGTTGTTTCCCCACTCATTGCCCTGATGAAGAACCAGGTTGATCTCGTACGTGGCTACAGCGAAAACGATGAAGTCGCCCACTTCCTGAACTCCTCCCTGAATAAGGGGCAGATCAAAACCGTTCGGCAGGACCTACTTTCCGGAAAAACCAAACTACTTTATGTTGCCCCTGAAACACTGACCAAGCAAGAGAACCTCGATTTCTTCCGCGACCTGACCATCTCATTTTTCGCAGTTGATGAGGCACACTGTATTTCTGAGTGGGGGCACGATTTCCGTCCCGAATACCGCCGCCTGCGGGAAATGATGGACATTATTAATCCCGACATTCCCGTGATGGCACTCACCGCTACGGCAACACCCAAAGTGCAAAGCGATATAGTGAAAAACCTGGAATTGCGGAATCCCTGTATCCTTATCTCTTCCTTCAACCGAAGCAATCTATATTATGAGATACAGCCCAAAGTAAGTAAGGAGCAAACAGTGAAAAGCATTGTGCGCTTCATTACCCAGCACAAGGGGAAAAGTGGTATCATCTATACCCTGAACCGCAAAACCACAGAAGAACTGGCAGAGTTGCTGGTAGCCAATAACATCAAGGCAGTTGCCTATCATGCAGGCCTCGATCAAAAACTACGGGCAGACAGACAAGACCAGTTCTTGAGTGAGAGGGTGCAGGTAATCGTAGCCACCATTGCATTTGGTATGGGCATCGATAAGCCGGATATCCGTTTTGTCATTCACTTCAATATTCCCAAGTCAATCGAGAACTATTACCAGGAGACGGGTCGTGCGGGTAGAGACGGACTCGAAGGAATTTGTGTACTTTACTATTCCCACAAAGACGTTGCTAAACTTGAACACCTCATGCGCGATAAGCCGCTGAGTGAGCGTGAAGTGGGTGCACAGTTGATCGATGAGACAGTAGCGTATGCAGAAACATCTGTCTGCCGGCGAAAAATATTGTTGCATTATTTCGGGGAAGAATGTAAGGAAGAAAACTGTGCCAACTGCGACAATTGCCGTCATCCGAAGGAACGCATTGAAGCGAAATCACAGGCGGTACAGGTATTAAAAGTGATACAGGCATTGGATGAGCGGTTCGTTACCGATTATGTGGTGAACGTGCTGACAGGCGCCTCCACCCAACAAATCAATCTCTATCGGCACAACCATCTTTCTGTATTTGGAATCGGTAAAGAGGAGACGCCTTTGTTCTGGAGCAGTCTGATCCGACAGATGATGTTGCACGACCTGATCCGCAAAGACATTGAGGAATATGGCCTGCTGAAAATTACTCCTGAGGGACAAAAATTCATCAAGAAGCCGACATCGTTGAAGATCGCCCTGAACAACCAGTTTGAAGATGCCAATGCCGATGATGATGAAGGCGATGGAGCAGCACAGGCCGGAACTTCAACCGATGAGCAGTTGTTTGAAATGCTGAAAGGTCTTCGCCAGCAGGAGGCAAGGAAGAAGAAGTTACCTCCCTTTGTTATTTTTTTGGAAAGCTCCCTGCACGATATGGCCACCCTCTTTCCTACCACCCTTGCTGAGCTGGAGAAATGCCAGGGTGTGAGCAAGGGCAAGGCACTGAAATTTGGTAAGCCCTTTGTGGAATTGATTGCTCAATATGTAGAGGAGAACCAGATCGAAAAGCCCGATGATTTTGTGATGAAGAGTGTGGCGAATAAGTCGAACAACAAAATTTATATCATTCAGAATGTCGATAAAAAAATTCCACTCGAAACCATTGCCCGAAATAAAAGTCTGAACCTGCAGGAATTATTGGAAGAGATGGAAACCATTGCTGCCAGTGGCACACGCCTCAACCTGAATTATGCCATCGATGAATGGCTTGATGACGATGAACAGGAGGTGGTGATTGATTATTTCAGGAATTGTGAGACTTCTTCCCTCCAACTGGCACAGGAAGAATTGAATGATTATTCTTTCACCTGGGAACAATTGAAAATCATGCGCATCAAGTTTTTGAGCGAGTTCGGCAACTAAAAATGGTTAATCGTTCCCCATCTTTATTTTTTCCAGAAAGCTGAAAGACGAACTTGCAGATTTTCGCGCACGTTGACGTAATACAAGTTGAAATCACCTGCATGGTAATTCTCAGTTTTATACAAACTGCTGCCAAAAAAAACAGGGCGGGGCGTCCACAATACCCGATTGTGAATGATGGCCGCGGTTGATTGCGGAATCAGCTTATTGAATTTGAGGAGTACAGCTCCCTTGTTTTCAAAGCGATCTGCTGCAGGTCGACTGCTATCCCAGGTGATGGGATTGGTCACGAGTGAACTGCCTTTTTCTTTCTCGACGAATTCGGGTATATATCCCTCGCGATAGGTTCTCCAGCCCACCATGCAGCCGGTTTGTTGGGGGGTGAGGCAAGGGCGAATTGTCACAAATTTTTCAGTGTTCACATACATGCCGGGTATATAGGCAGCTACCAGTTTATTGTAGAGCAGGGTATTATCGAAAAATTCTAGCAGGAGTCGCTGGGCATGGGTAGAGCCCTGGCTATGGGAGGCAATGATAATGGGCCTTCCCTTGTTCTCATTTTGCAGATAATAGAGAAAAGCATTCTTTACATCGGAGTAAGCCAGATTGAAGGCATTCAACGCGGCGATGGTATCTTCTTTTGTTCTTGGATAATAGGCGGAGAGATGTGTCTGGCGATACCTTGGTGCGAAAATCCTTCCTACCTCATTGAAGATGCTGGCCTGGTAGAGAATCGGACTATAATCTGTTTTGGCATTGAGTTCAGCATCATCGGTGCGGGCATTCCAGCCGGTCTTTTTTTCATCAGCAGTATACGTGGTAGGATGGATGAAAAAAACATCTACCATCGAATCGGGTCGGTATCCGGCACGCAGTGGTTCAGGCACGCTGTCGGAAGGATCTTTTTTATAAGGATGGGCTGCCCAGTAATCCAGTTGGGTATAGTCGGGGGCGCCTTCGGCGGAGGTAAAACGATAGTTACCGGAATAGCGATTGTACTTGGGAGAGCAAGCAGCAAAAAGCAAAATCAGAAGCAGGGGAAGCGAGTGAAGTATTTTCATGGTACAAAGGTGATAAAATAAAGGCAATTGCGCATAAAAGATGCAGAGTGATCGTTATTCAGAAGACTGCTGTCTGACGCAGTTAGTTGCTTATTAAAAAATATTTGTATGGCCATACCGGTAGTTGATCTGGATCAGTATTTACAGGGGACCCCAGCGCGTAAGGCAGCATTTGTACAGGAATTGGGACATGCCTTCGAGCATGTCGGATTTGTTTCTGTTACCAACCATGGAATTCCCCATGACCTGATTGCTGATTTGTATCGTTTGGTGCAAGCATTTTTTGCATTGGAAGAAAAGCAGAAAAGAAAATATGAAGTACCCGGTCTCGCGGGTCAGCGGGGCTATACCAGTTTTGGTAAAGAACATGCCAAGGGAAGTGATGCGCCCGACCTGAAGGAATTCTTTCAGTATGGTCAAACAGTTTCCGATGGAGATCCAATTGCCAAAGAATATCCCACGAATGTGGCCGTATCTGACATACCCCATTTTGATCAAACCTTGTTCAGTGCTTACCGGCATTTTGAAAAAAGTGGTGGTGCCCTATTGTCGGCCATCGCAGAATACCTCGGTCTGGATCCGCACTATTTCGATCCGCACCTGCACAATGGTAATTCGATCCTGCGTTGCATTCACTATCCGCCCATCACGCATGAACCGAAGTCTGCCATACGGGCAGAACAGCACGAAGACATCAACCTCATCACACTGCTGGTGGGCGCTTCCGCTGATGGGTTACAAATATTGAACAAGAAGGGAGAATGGGTGAGCGTTACTTCTCTTCCCAATCAAATAGTGGTAAATGTGGGCGATATGCTTCAGCGACTGACCAACAACCTGCTCAAAAGTACTACCCACCGTGTAGTTAATCCCCCCAGGGACATGTGGCATACCAGTCGTTTCTCCATGCCCTTCTTCTTACATCCGCGCAGCGAAATGAGTCTGGCTTGTCTAGATCGTTGCATCGACAGCGCACATCCCAAAGCTTATACCGATATCACTGCCGGGGAATACCTGGAAGAAAGATTGAGGGAGATCGGACTTAAAAAATAACAGGTATCTTTAGTTGATTAATTTTCTTCGGGTTGTAAACCGGTTGTCTTGTACTTTTTCAGACACATCCCCTTTTTAAAGGCTGTGCTGCTGCACAGCATTACCGCTTTTGGTGGTCCACAGGGTCACCTGGGAATGATGTACCAAACATTTGTGAAACGCCGCCGCGATGTAACGGAAGAAGAACTGATGGAGTACAATGGATTTTGCCAGTTGCTGCCCGGCGCCTCTTCCACCCAAACCCTTACCCTGATTGGATATAAGCGTGGAGGTCTTTTACTCGCAGTGGTGACTCTTTTGATTTGGATTACTCCTGCCTGCATGCTGATGGGCGGACTTTCCTATCTCCTTGATTATTTTGATGACAGGGGCAAAACCATCCATTGGTTCCGATTCATGACGCCCATGGCCATTGGCTTCATTGGCTTTTCGGCCTTTCGTTTCATGGAGGTATCTGTTAAAAATACCATCACCCGTGTCATTATGGTGCTAGCTACCCTAGCAACTTTTTTGGCCTTCAAAACTCCCTGGGTTTTTCCCGCTTTGATATTGCTTTCGGGCATAGTAACCAACTTCAGCGATAAACGAATTCCTAATTGGGAGGGCAAACGAAAGCCTGTACGCTGGGGCAACCTGCTTATTTTTTTATTTGTTTTTGCTGTGGCTGCTTATTTATCTGAGACGGCCAGCAACCAAAATTGGAAGAATCGCCGGGCTTTCAATCTCTTCGAAAATGCTTACCGTTTTGGTAGTTTGGTTTTTGGTGGTGGTGATGTGCTCATACCCTTGATGTATGAACAATATGTGACTCGGCCTGAAACCCGTCATATAAAGAGCCAGAACAGGGATGTTTTGCGCATCAACCGGGATCATTTTCTGACGGCTTCAGGTGTTGTAAGGGCTATCCCGGGTCCGGTTTTCTCCATCGGAGCATTCACCGGAGGCATGGTAATGCGGGATGATGGGCAAGTGGCACATGCATCAGGTATTGTTATTGGGGCCATCGCTATTTTTCTGCCCAGTGCTTTGCTGGTGCTTTTCTTTTTTCCTGTATGGCAGTACCTGAAAAAATATGCGGTCATTTATCGGTCGCTAGAGGGCATACATGCGGCAGTAGTGGGTATCATGGCCGGCTCTACCTGCTACCTGATCATGGATACTTTTTGGTATCCTCTTTGGCGCGCCGAGCCGCTGGCTTTTGCCGATTTGGGCATCGTAATTGTTACCGCCCTGCTTTTGCTATCTCGCCGCATCCAGCCCCCCTGGATTGTGGTAGGATGCCTGCTTTTGGGAGGTTTGCTCTGATGGAATGAACTACCACTTGTAAAAAAAATCGTATATTGAAGCATGGTAACCATTGCATTGTACAACCTCAAAGGTGGGGTAGGAAAAACGGCCGCCACCATCAACCTTGCATTTTTAAGTGCCCAGCAAGGTTTTAAAACATTGATTTGGGATCTTGATCCACAGGGCTCCTCCTCCTTCTATCTGGGGGCACAGGCCAGTGTAAAAAATGAATCGAAGAAGATTCTTAGCAGCGAGTTCGAATTGATGCATGCCATACAGACAACGCCCTATGAAAATCTGGATGTGATTCCTGCTGATCTTTCTGCCAGACATGCCGATGTTTTGTTGCATGAGATGAAACAATCCAGGAAAAAAATAGCCACACTCCTTACAGTTCTGCAGAAAAAATATGATGTTATTTTTTTAGATAGTCCACCCGGCATCTCCCTGCTTCACGAAGCCATCTTTCACGCAGCCGATTGGGTATTGATGCCAAATATTCCTACTACGCTTTCCATCCGTTCTTATGAAACGGTGATGGATTATTTCAAGGCCAATGATTTGGATACTTCCAAGATCAAATGTTTCTTTAGCATGGTCGATCACCGCAAGAACCTGCACCATGAGGTGATGACTGAGTTTTATAAGGACAAAGTATTTTTCAAAAATTATATTCCTTATCTCAGTGATGTAGAGAAGATGGGCATTCAACAGGCGCCGCTCGCAACTTTTGCCCGCACCAGCTATGCAGCCCAGTGTTACCAGGATCTGTGGAAGGAGATCCGCAGAAATTGTATAGAATAATTTTCCTGATTCAACCGGTGTGAAAACACTATACCCAGCTAACCCAATGAACCGATCGATTGATTCCTGGTACAGTCCGGCACTCGATGCCGAAATGCCTGTGGTAACCTACGGCCATTATGGCTTTGCACTTATTCTCATTCCTACTGCTGCAGCAGATTTTCTTGAGTATGAAAGGTTTCAGTTGATAGATGCATTGGCTCCCTTTATCGATGCCGGTCAAATGAAGGTTTTCAGCATCAATAGCATCAACAAAGAGAGTTGGATGCACGATACCATGTTGCCCGAACACAAAGCCATCCGTCACAACCAGTTCAATGAATATGTATTTCAGGAATTGATTCCTTTTGTCAGATCCCATACCAGCGATGATACACCGGTATATTGTTGCGGTGCTTCTTTTGGGGCATTGCATGCCATGAATCTTTTTCTCAAACGTCCAGACCTGATACAAGGTACCATCAGCATGAGTGGGGTATATAACCTGATGGAATATACACGTGGTTATTTTGATGAGCAGGTATATTACAATAGTCCGGAGCATTACCTCCCCCGGCTGGAAGATCCCTGGTACCTGGACCATATCCGCAAGAGTAGCCACATACATATCTATACAGGCAGCGGTGCCTACGAGGATCCGGATGCTTCGAGGAGATTTTCGGGGATTCTGCATCAACAAGGGATTCCGCATGACCTGGGTATTTGGGGTCATGACATTACGCATGACTGGCCTACCTGGCGAAAGATGTTACCACAGATCATAGGCAGTTATTTTTGAATGGGCGAGATAGAGGGTAACTGCAAAATCAAAGTTAATTTACACCCAAACCGAGGAGCAGTTCCGGTTCTTAATTATGTTTACAAATAAACCCCGCTTTGAGGCAATCCTTTTTTTATTTGTTGATGATTTTTTTTACAGGTTGTATCCTGTCTGAACCCATTCATGCCCAACAGGTAACCATCAGCGGAACGGTATATGATTTGTCCGCCCGTCGTCCACTCGAAGCAGTTGGGGTGATCAGTTCATCGGGAAGAGGCACCATTACCGATTCTATGGGCAGGTATTCCATAACTGTATCTTCCAAGGATTCTATCTGGTTCTCTCTGATTGGAAAGACAACCATGCGGTACCCTGTTGATACGATTTCCAATACAGAGAATTTCAATGTGATGTTGCACCTACGTGCTTTTGACTTACCTGATGTGGTGGTACGAAACAGTTATTATCGGTTTGATTCCATTCAAAATCGGCGTGACAATGCGAAGGCATTTGATTTCAGGAAGCCAACGCTTCGTTTGAGCGGTAACCCGAATTACAATCCGGGAGGCTTGAGTGTTGGATTTGATATCAATGAGATCATCAACATGTTTCGATTTAAGCGGACCGCAAGTTTGCTGAATCTGCAACGACGATTGTTGATGCAGGAACAAGAGAAATATGTTGACAGTCGTTTTACCAAGCCCTTTGTTCGCAAGATTACCAAACTTTCTTCACCCGATTTAGACAGTTTCATGGTAAGATACCGACCTGAATATGAAACCCTGCTGCGCTTAAATGATTTGGAATTTGCTTATCTGATCAATAAAAATTACGAACGTTACCGATCTGAACGCTACAACTGGAGAGGCGGTTTGCGGCGCAGGAATTGATCAGGAAATTGAATTTTTTTCCAAGGTTACCATGCCGTGGTGACCGAGTAATTTGACAAGCTGCAGCAGTGCCTCAAATCGATTGTCACGGTGCAGTCCTTTCTTCCAGCGGTAATAAATTTGTTGTACTATGACGGCGTTTTTGAATAAGCCAAAGACATAATAGAACAGCAGGTCACTAAGGTCTCTTCCACTTTTTTCTGCATAAAGATCTGCACAGTCTTGGCGGCTCAGGTTGCCCTTTATCCAGGTAATGTTGTAAGTACGAAATGCTGGCGGGTCACCGGCTTCAAACCAATAGGCAAGAGCTGCACCCAGGTCCATCAATGGATCTCCTACAGTTGCCATTTCCCAGTCGAGCACACCTGTGATGTTTGATAAATTGTTTTTTTCGAATAGTAGGTTGTCATATTTATAATCATTGTGCAGCAGGGTGGCTTGTTGTTCACGCGGGGTTTGTTTCCCCAACCAGTCTGCCAGCAAATTCATATCATTGAGTTCGTCTGTTGCAGATTGGAAATATCTTTCAGTCCACCCCTTCACCTGCCGCTGAACATATCCATCAGGTTTTCCCAACAGTTCCAATCCGGTAGCCCTGATATCAATGGCATGCAGGTCAACCAGGTTGTTGATGAGCAGGTGGGACAATAGTTGAAATTTTTCCGGAACTATGTTGTTCAGTTCCTCTTTTCCCGGTCTTAATACAATGCCATCTAATTCTTCCATGATATAAAAGGGGGCACCCAGAACAGCCATGTCTTCACAGTATGCATGTACCTGTGGCACCAGTGGATAATGTGGGCGTAGGGCTGCAACTACACGGAATTCTCTGCCCATATCATGGGCTGTTTTAACAGCTGAACCCGGTGGGGGCATGCGCAGCATATAATTGCCTGCCGTTGTATTGATGCGAAAAGTGAGATTCGAATAGCCGCCGGTTATTGGCAGTGAGTCCAGCACCCGACCCAGAGAAGGCAGGTGTGAATTTAACCATTCCTGCAAAGCAGGCAACTGCTGATCGAGGTTAGGAAGCGACATGCAGAGAGATTAAGCAGATTTGTTTTTCCTTTTCACATCGAGTCCATAGCGTTTCAAAATCTGTATGGCGAGACTTTGCTTGTGTACTTCGTCGGCACCATCCCAGATGCGGGCACCACGTTCATGTTGGTATAGGTTGGCGAGCAGGGTATCGTCGGTGAGTCCCATCGCTCCGTGTACCTGTATGGCTCGGTCGAGTACACGAAGAAACATATTGGCAACATAGAATTTGATACCGGCAATTTCTTCACGGCATTGGGCAGCGCCCCGCAGGTCGATGTGGTGGGCAGTGCGTAAAACCAACAAACGGGAGGCGTCAATTTCTACGCGGCTTTCTGCAATGAATCCTTGTATGAATTGTTTCTGTCCCAACAAAATTTCTTCTTCCATTTCTCTGCTCGCAGCACGGCGACACATTAGATCAAAAGCTTTTTCGGCAATTCCTACCCAACGCATACAGTGGTGGATGCGACCCGGACCGAGGCGTTCTTGTGCCAGTTTGAATCCCATGCCTTCTTCTCCGATGAGGTGAGAGGCCGGAACCTTGCAATGGGTAAACTGTACCTCAGAGTGACTTGCCCATCCTTCTCCTGCTTCTCCGAAAACAGGAATGTTTCTCACTCTTTTATATCCGGGGGCATCGGTAGGCACTACAATCATGCTGGCACGTTGATGGGGTGGAGCATCTGGGTTGGTTACTGCCATAACAATGGTGAAAGCGGCTCCATCTGCACCGGTAGTGAACCACTTGGTGCCATTGATGATATAATTGTCGCCTTCTTTTACAGCACTTGTTTCCAGCCGAACCGGATTGGAGCCGGGCATGGCAGGTTCTGTCATAGAGAAGCAACTTCGAATGTTTCCTTCCAGCAGCGGGTGTAAAAATTTTTCTTTGATTTCAGCAGAGGCAAAGCGAATCAGCAATTCAGTGTTGCCTATATCAGGTGCCTGACAATTGAAAGTGTATTGACCATAATAAGGGGCCAGTGAAAGCACTTCACTTACCTGCCCAAATTCGCAGAGGGTAAGTCCCATACCGCCCTCTTTTTCCGGCAGGTGCAGGTTCCACCAACCACGGGCTTTTACCAGCTTCCGTTTTTCCTGCAACAGCGCTTCTGTGGCTTTGCCCCCACGCTCACGGTGTTGTGACTCGAGCGGTATGAGTTCTTTTTCTACGAAACTGCGAATGGCCGGCACTAAGGTGCGGATTCTTTCGGTTGCAAATATTTCTTCCATGTTCAAAAATTAAATAGTTAGACCACCATCAGCCATGTAAATGGCTCCGGTGCAATAACCTGAAGCATCGCTGGCAAGAAAGAGGCAGAGGGTGGCTATTTCCTCTACAGTACCCATGCGTCCGGCAGGTAATGTTTGTTCAAATTTTTTCAACCACTTTTCATCTTGCCAGCGGGCTTCAGAAAATTTGGTTTTTATCCAACCAGGACAAACAGCATTGACGCGAATGCTATCCTTGCCCCATTCTTTGGCTGTTACCTTGGTTAACATATTCAGCGCTGCTTTGGAAATGGCATACATACCCAACCCATAATCGGAAATGAGTCCGGCCACAGAACTGACATTGATGATACTGCCACCGCCATTGGCTTTCATCACGGGGTAAACTAGTTTACTCAATTCAAAAGGAGCTTTCACGTTTACCTGCATGATTTTATCAAATGCCCATTCTTCCGTTTCGGAAATAGGTCCGAAAACCGGATTGGCAGCAGCATTGTTCACAAGGATATCTATTTTGCCGTGTTTTTCCAGTGCCCGCTCAATGAGCTCTTTACAGGAAGAAACACTGCCTGTGTTGGCTGCAATAGCGGTACACGTACCTCCTGTAGAACAAATGCTTTCAGCGACAACATCGAGTTCTTCCTGCTTACGGGAATTGATGATAACGGTGGCTCCTTGTGCGGCGAAAAGACGTGCCATGGCTTCACCTATTCCTTTGCTGGCACCTGTAATCAGGGCAACTTTTCCTGTAAGGTCAAAAGAAGAATGGATGGACATAAAAAAAATTACTAGGGTTCTTGAATCAGCTGTTGCTTTGATATTTTTTCACTTTGTGCATCGATGCCATGAATTGTTCTTTCACCATTTTTCGGAAACGCATCGGAGCGAAACGTTTCATCCACCACATTTTCCGCGCAGCGGATGGCAAAATAAGATAGAGCTCTTTCTTGCCGGCACGTTCTAATATTTCTGCTGCCACATCAATGGCTTCGAGTCCCGACTTTTTGATAAAATGTTCTGTGGCTTTTTTCACCAGTTCTCCACCACGGGCATGCTGAATGACATTGGTTTTGAAGTAAGTAGGCATTATGCAGGAAACGTGTATGTTGTGGTCCATGAGTTCTCCATACAAGGTTTCGCTAAGAGCGAGTACAGCAGCTTTTGTCATGTTGTAAGCAGCCATGGTGGGAGCACAGCTAAAAGCAGCAGCACTTGCGGTGTTGATGATTTGTCCGGAGCGTTGTTTTTTCATTGAGGGAATAAAATAATAACAGCCATATAGAACACCCATCTGGTTGATGCCTGTCATCCATTCGTAGTTTTCCAAAGCGTAGTCTTCCAGTACACTTCCATCGCCAACACCTGCATTGTTGAAGAGCAGGTCGATACCTCCGGCTTGCTGCAAAAATTCCCCGGCAACTTTTTTGTATTGTTCTTTGTCTGATACATCGAGCGGTAACAATATTGTATTCCCCCCGGCAGCTTTGATTTCTTCGGCTGCAGCTTCCAGTGCGCCTACATTGTTGTCAGACATGCCGAGGGTCCAGCCATCTGCAGCGAGGTGGAGACAGAATGCCTTACCCAGTCCGGATGCGGCTCCGGTGATAAATGCTCTTTTATTCGGATACTGATAAGAGAGGGCCAACATAGTTAAGTGAAGTTTGGTGTAGGAAGAGATGGTAGAATTGATGCGGGAAACTTAAAATTACAATTCAGGGCGCTATTGACCGAATTAATTATAGCTAGATCCGTTTGTCCGGACTTATCTAACTCCTTGATAAATAATTTCTATCTTTAGCGACTCAAAAACCGGGAGGATTGAAAAAGTTTTACATATATACTCTGATGTTCGCTTCGTTGGTAGCCTGTAAGGGAAAGAAGGAGAAGGACAAGGGGTCTGCGAAACCCGCGGGTTCCCCGGCATTGGTGGATGTATTGATAGCGGTTCCGGAAGTGTTGAGCAATACAGTCGAAGCCAATGGTACTATAGTGGCACAGGAGTGGGTTGAATTGAGACCGGAGGTTCAGGGTCGCCTTACTTATTTGCAGGTACCGGAGGGAACTGTGGTGAACCAGGGAACTGTGATTGCCCGCATCAATGACGCTGATTTACAGGCACAGATGAATAAAACACGGGTACTACTGGATCTGGCACAGAAGACGGAAGCGCGGATTGCAAAACTCATAGCAGTAGGAGGAATCAACCAGGCAGATTATGATGCTGCCCTCAATCAGGTGAATAGTCTGAAAGCTGATCTGGCTTTCACACAGTCGCTGATAGATAAGACGGTGGTACGAGCACCTTTTACCGGGTTGCTGGGTCTTCGACAGGTGAGTCCGGGTGCTTATGTATCTCCTTCAACCGTTATTGCCACTTTGCAGCAGGTAGATAAAATGAAAGTAGATTTTACTGTTCCTGAAAAATATGCAGGCCAAATTAAAAAAGGTGTTGCAGTAGAGGTGCAGACCGATTTGTCTCACTCCGATCGTCGTACTGCCATCATCATTGCTACTGAACCACAAATAAATTCTGTTAGCAGGAATCTAAAGGGGAGAGCAGTTTTGCAGGGAGCGAGGCCACAGCCGGGATCATTTGTAAAGGTGTATCTCACCAGGAGGCAAGACCAGCCCAGTATTCTTGTGCCAACCAACAGCATCATCCCAGATGATAAAAACAAACAGGTAATATTGGTGAAAGAGGGAAAGGCAATGTTTACCAATGTTACAACCGGCATCCGCACAGAAGATATGGTGGAAGTTCTCAGTGGGATTAAAAAGGGCGATAGTGTTGTGGTAACAGGTGTATTGTTTTGTCGGCCCAAATCACCCGTTAAAATACGTGGAGTAAAAACAGTAGTACAACTGAAACAATAATTTTCCGAATAAGCAGGGGTACTTGACCGGTATCTTTTTTTGCGCGTATGAACATTTCTGAGTTATCACTGAAAAGACCTGTGCTGGCAACGGTAATGAACCTCACCCTTGTATTGTTCGGGTTGGTAGGGTATTCATTTTTAGCGGTGCGCGATTATCCTGCTATTGATCCACCGGTGATTTCAGTGAGTACCAGCTATACCGGAGCGAATGCCGATATCATCGAAAGCCAGATTACTGAGCCACTGGAAAAACAACTGAATGGAATTCCGGGTGTAAAATCCATCACGTCTTCCAGCTCTTTGGGGAGTAGTTCTGTCACCCTCGAATTTAATTTGGGAGTTGATTTGGAAGCAGCTGCCAGTGATGTTCGGGATAAGGTAGGGCAAGCACAGCGAAGTCTGCCGCAAGACATTGATGCTCCCCCTGTAGTTTTCAAATCGGATGCCAACAGTGATTTTATTATTGTTTTGGCGGTTCAAAGCCAATCTAAAAGTTTACTTGAATTAAGTGATTATGCTGAAACTGTTTTGTTGCAACAATTTCAGACCATCAATGATGTTAGTGCGGTAAACATTTTCGGACAAAAGCGGTATTCCATGCGACTTTGGTTGCAGCCCGAACGGATGAATGCTTTCAATGTTGCTTTTAATGATATCAGGTCTGCATTGAATTCAGAAAACATTGAGTTACCGCCCGGTAAGATATATGGCAACCGAACAGAGCTCACCATTCGCGCAATGGGCCGCCTGACAACCGAACAGGAATTTCGTGACCTCATTATTCGGGGGGATTCCCTGGGTATTGTTCGGCTATCGGACGTCGCCAACATTGAAATTGCACCTGAGCAATTGGAGCAATCCTGGAAATTGAATGGGTTGAATGGTGTCGGACTCGCCATCGTTCCCCAGCCGGGAGCCAATAACGTAAAAATTGCCGATGACTTTTTCAAGCGGCTGGAGGCCATCAAGAAGGCGAATAAATCGGACATCGAATTAAGGGTTTTAATCGACAGTACTGAGATCATCCGGCGTTCTCTCAGTGAAGTAAAGGAAACCCTCATCATTTCTTTTGCCTTGGTGGTACTGGTAATTTTCTTCTTCTTTCGCAACTGGCTCATTGCAATCAGGCCTTTGATTGATATTCCTATATCACTCATCGCGACTTTCTTCATCATGTACCTGTTTGGGTTTTCAGTGAACATTCTGACACTGTTGGGGATTGTGCTGGCTACCGGATTGGTGGTAGATGATGGAATTGTTGTTACTGAGAACATTTTCCGGAAGCTGGAAGAAGGATTGCCGATTCGCAAAGCGGCCTTGGAAGGAAGCAAGGAAATCTTTTTTGCAGTTATATCTACCTCCCTTACGCTGGCTGTTGTATTCATGCCGGTAATTTTTCTTGAAGGATTTGTTGGAAGACTTTTCAGGGAGTTTGGCGTAACACTGGCAGCCGCCGTATTGATATCTGCTTTTGTATCCTTAACCATTACACCGGTTTTGAATGTTGTACTAAGTGCAAAGAATATTCACGAAGGATGGTTTTATAAAAAGACGGAACCTTTTTTCGTCGGTATGGAAACGGGCTACCATCGGCTATTGCAATCTTTCATGAAAATCCGATGGATGGCATGGCTGGTAGTATTGGCATGTTTTGGTATCATTTGGTTCATTTACCGGCAGTTACCCAGCGAACTGGCACCCATGGAAGACCGTAGCAGCGTTCGTTTTAGCGTTACGGCGGCAGAGGGGACCGGATATTATACCATGCAGAAATTATCAGACGAGATACAGCAGTTTCTGTATGATTCAGTTCCGGAGCGGGACTTTGTCATTACACGAACCAGCGCCAGCTGGGGATTCGGAGGATCCAATGTCAACAGTGCACAGCCCAGAATCAGTTTGGTAGATCCATCACAACGCAAGCGAACACAATCGGAAATTGCCAACGACTTGCAGAAAAAGATGAGTCGTTTCAATGACGCAAGAATATTCGCTACGCAGGAACAAACCATTTCAGTTGGTTTTGGTTCCAGGGGCTCATTGCCTGTACAATTTATTTTACAGAACCAGGACCTAAGTAAGCTGCGCAAAATCATTCCTTTATTTCTTGATGAAGTTAGAAAAGACAAAACTTTTTCTAATTCCGATGCCAATTTAAAATTCAATCGACCTGAAGTACAGCTTACTGTTGATCGAATGAAAATTAAAGACCTTGGTTTGAGTACAACCGATGTTATCAGTACCATTCAGGCGGCATTTAGTGGGGGTCGGCTTGCTTATTTCATCATGAATGGATACCAATATTATGTCATTGCCCAGGTTGAGCGCGACAAACGAAATACAACTGCAGACATTACCAACCTCTATGTACGCAACAACAAGGGAGTTAATATTCCCCTAGATGCGGTGGTAAAGTTGGAAGAAAGCAGCAATCCACCCACTCTGTATCACTACAACCGATATAAGTCTGCCACTATCTCTGCATCGCTGGCGGAGGGGAAGACAATTGGCGATGGCATCAAGGCGATGCAAAAAATTGCCGACAGGTTACTCGATGAGACATACCAGGTGTCGCTTAGTGGTCCTTCCCGCGATTATTCGGAAAGCTCTTCTAACATAGCTTTTGCTTTCATTTTAGCCCTACTATTGATTTATCTGGTGTTGTCTGCGCAATTTGAAAGTTTCCGCGATCCGATTACCATCATGCTCACGGTTCCATTGGCGCTGGCGGGTGCTTTGTTGAGTCTTTACTTGCTCGATCAAACCCTAAACATATTTTCCCAGATAGGTATGATCATGTTGATAGGCCTGGTTACCAAAAATGGTATTCTGATTGTGGAATTTGCTAATCAAAAAAGATTAAAGGGACTGCCCAAGATGTCGGCAGTAGTGGAAGCAGCCACACAACGTTTGCGTCCTATTCTGATGACCAGTCTGGCCACTTCTCTGGGAGCACTTCCCATTGCTTTGAGTTTGGGAGCGGCAGCTACCAGCCGGGTTCCACTGGGAATAGTAGTGGTTGGTGGATTGCTTTTTTCACTGGTACTGACCTTGTTCGTTATTCCGGCGATTTACACCTTCATTTCCGGCAAGCACGATGCTGAGCCGGTAGAGTTGAACGGGTAAGCTCATCTGCTACAAATAGGTTCTTCGTATCTTTATTTTCTAAACATTGGGTATGCAGATTGCCGACATTCGCAAAGATTATCGTTTACAAACACTGGATGAAGCGGGAGTTGCTGTTGATCCTATACAGCAGTTTGGTGTCTGGTGGCAGGAAGCGCTTCAGAGTGAGATAGTAGAAGTGAATGCCATGACGCTTGCTACCGCCAATGAGCAGGGAATACCTTCTGCCCGAATTGTGTTACTAAAAGGATTTGATGAGCGAGGGTTTGTTTTTTTCTCGAATTACGAAAGCCAAAAGGCAGGAGATCTGCAAGTAAACCCCTTGGCTTCACTTGTATTTTTTTGGAAGGAACTAGAACGCCAGGTGCGCATCAGCGGTCGGG